>Ga0222695_1000053_pt1 | contig 75003 bp, 62 predicted proteins | sample AntAcemetage1398_FD_179834 | JGI IMG/M metagenome (GOLD analysis project Ga0222695, IMG submission 179834) | Saline water microbial communities from Ace Lake, Antarctica - #1398 | ecosystem: Environmental > Aquatic > Non-marine Saline and Alkaline > Saline | place: Antarctica: Ace Lake...
AATCGCTCCTCAGACTTGTAAGTGCAATTCTGATGGAACAGAGCGAAGAATGGGAAACAGGAGATCGTTATTTAATTTTAGAGGGTTGCAGTGTTTGAGCAATTTACAGAAGAAATGTTGCGTTATCTAAAGACAGCAGGTAATTATGGGATGCATTATAAATCACCACCTATATATATGGGTACTGATGATCCAATCTTTTTTAATGGGTTCCTTTATTATTCTGGATCTAAAGGATTGTATAAAATATTTATTGGAAAGACATACGGCTATCAAAATCACGATGATAATGAAATTGAATCTTCAGATACTGGCTGGCATAAAAAGCATGGTAATTATTATAATACGAGGCAGGTTTTAGTTAAATAAGAGTTATGGAGATAGATATGTATATTATTAGATTTTGTTGTTTCTTGTTATTTCTGTTATTTTTTACATCTTGTCCAACGGATTCAGGGATTGAAGGACGTGCTGGAGGAAAATGTCATTCAGATTGTACTTGTGACGATGGTGCAATCTGTTTTGAGGGGAATTGTAAAGATATCTCTTGTGATGTTCATCATCAATTTGTTGAGAATTGTTTGGATCAAGGTGACAGTAGCGAGATTCTAAAACAAGGGGCGGCAATTAGAAAAATATGCACCGCTGCCATCAAAAATATGTTTGTAGAATGTGAGGGTTATATACCTTCTCTTCCTCGGAGTGGTTGTGATTGCATTCAGAATTCACTTGAAGATTATGTTGGTGCCAAGTATCATAACTGTTCCAACGATTCTGGTGGGAGCAATTCTAATGATGCCAGTGATTGTTCAGCTTATATTCCTCTTGGTTTAAAAGTTTTTTTAGACAATATCGAAGTTTCATCCATTCAACAATCAATGGGAGCTGAAACTGTAGGAAATGAGTTATTATGTGGTGAAGCTGAAATAGATATCGCGATTGAAATCAAAGGGGATGGTTGTGAATGTATAAATAATGTAAGACTGCTTCATAATGAAGATGCAAGTATAATTGTTGACACCCCAAGCGAGGGTGAAAAACTCAGGGATTTAGGAGATTGCAAGTTTTCATTGACTAATTACAATGTTTCGTTTGGAAAGACAAACTCTTCAATATATGCAATAAAAACCTTTGCTGAAGAATCAGATTCAAGCCGAAATATGCCAGCACTTTTTTTCTTTAAAAGTATTGAAGCAGACAGAGAGAATGCTTCCTGTTCTGTGCTTTTTAGTAATGCAGAAGACGGTCAGGGTGAATCTGTTTGGGAATACGAAAAAGAGCAAAATGACGATGATGAGCAGATTGATGAAAATAACATTCCCGATGATAATGAGATTCCAGATACAGTAAATACTAATTCGGATGCATATTTTACATCACCTTCAAATGGTTCAATTGTAAAGGAATCTACAATTTTCATGATTAAGGTTAATAATGCATCTGATGGAGACGCAAGTGCAGGAATGTATTTTTATGAAGGAGGTGTGAAAGTTTCTGATAGAATTGAGTTAGCTCGACAAGATTCAACGAGCTCATTTTTTAAAGCAACTGTTGATATGAGTTTGTGGCCTGGGAAAACGTTAATTGTTAAAAGTGATATATATTTTAGTAATGGAAATAAAACGATTCAAGTTGATGAGTTGATCGTGAATGTATGTCAGCCACAATGTTTGGGCAAAGACTGTGGTGACGATAGTTGTGGCGGTAGTTGTGGTGATTGTTTGATTAGTGAGACTTGCAGTGATTATGGACAATGTGAAAGTAACTTTCCCAATTATTATGCGGAGCGATATTGGTCAGATGTTCTTGAAAAAATAATGTCAACAAATGATGCTGAAGATGCTTGTGAAAATATAGGTGGAAACCTCCCAACAATTAGTGAGCTAAGAATACTTATTAAAAACTGTTCCAACACCATGGAAAATGGGGCTTGTAAGTTGGAGGACAGCTGTAGTTGGACTGGGGATGATTGTTGGAGTAGTGATTGCAAGGGATGTGATGAGGATTCCACTGGTAAATATAATGGTTTTGGTGATTATGATGCTTTCTGGTCTTCATCAAATAAGGATTTTATATATTCGTGGTATGTTAATTTCAATAATGCTGGTATTTACAGTGCAGATCACTTAAATCAAGCAAGGGTTCGATGCATTAAGCCAAAATAGTCACAATTTAATTTTTGCCCCTCTTTGGGGTCAGTTGCTTTAGTGTCGAATTGTTGAATTGATCCCCTTCGGTTTTTCCGGACAGTTAGTTAAGCACATTTCTCAAACCTTCCGTAATAATAAATCTTTTCAAACTGCTCAGGCGATTTAAAATTTAAATACGAGTGCAATTTTTTTTGTTATAAAACATCTCAATAAATTCAAAAGCAGGGTTCCATTACCTTGGTACAAATCCCCCACGAAAAACTCGATTTAGAATTAGGGTCAAACGCACTCATTTTCACCCATTTAAGTTGAGTTAAATACCACAATACAAACCGTTATGTTGAAAACCATCAATAACAAAACTTCGAGATTGAATTAAATCATAGAGTTACAGAACAAACGCAACACAATGTATAAAGTGTTGCGTTTGGGATTCTTGATTTTTACCGTTCCATTTTTCGCACAGCTTTTTTTAGTTGCTCGATTGTTGAAAAACTTTATCTAAAAGTTGATAAATTAAACTTAATATAATATTGTTTACTGAAAATATCATTCCGGAGGAAACAATGAGCAAGGGTGAAATAGTTGAAGGAATTGATGTTAAAGCCCGAATTTTTAATATCCGTGGAATGCAGGTGATGATTGATAGTGATCTTGCGGAATTATATGGAGTGGAAACAAAAAGACTTAATGAGCAAGTGCGTAGGAATATAGAAAGATTTCCCGATTTTTTCTGTTTTAAGTTAAGTGAATATGAGTATGAGAACTTGAAGTCGCAAAATGCGACCTCAAGTTGGGGTGGCAGAAGAACCACGCCTTTTGTTTTTACGGAACATGGTGTTGCAATGGTATCCACTGTTTTAAAAAGCAAAGTGGCAGAAAAAGTGAGCATTGAAATTATTAAGACTTTTATCCATTTAAGGAATGTTGTAAAAAACAAAATTGAGTTGTTTAATAGAGTGGAAAACCTTGAGACAAAGCAAGATGTAAATGATAAAAGGTTTGAGGTTCTTTTCAAAGCACTAGAGTCAAAAGAGTTAAAACCACAGCAGGGCATCTTTTTTGATGGTCAGGTATTTGAAGCATATAAGCTTGTATCCAATGTTGTACGGTCGGCGAAAAAGTCTATAGTTTTGATCGACAATTATGTTGATGATACGGTTCTGACTCTTTTCTCAAAACGTAAAAAGGGTGTAACCCTTAAGATTCTTACAAAAAAACTCGATGAAAAGAAATTTTTGGACGTTCAGAAGTTTAATGAGCAGTTTCCGCCTGCTGAAATCATGAAATTCGATAGCTCACATGACCGTTTTATGATTATTGATGGCAAAAATCTATATCATTTCGGTGCATCACTTAAAGATCTTGGTAAAAAATGGTTTGCATTCTCAAAGATGGATGTTGAAATTGAAGAGATGCTTAAAAAAGTTAAGAAAATCTGAGGTTTTTATAAAAGTCGTGACAGTGTCACGACAATTCATTTATTGATTGTCTATGATTTGAAAAACGGACTTAAACTTCTAAAATCTCAGCAAGATCTGATGGTTCAAGTCTGTAGCTTGAGCCTTTTCCCTGATAAAATCCGTGATGTTCGATAAGATGGATCTGGAGGTCGGTGAAGAAAATCTTTTTATTCAGCTTCTTATTTGTGACTGTAACGTTTGTTTTATCTATCATGCCGGGATGAGTGAAGGGACAGGGGAATTTTCCTCTCATGCTTTCAGTGAGGACTTCAAAATGATCTATCTGAGTCCATTCTTCGACAACTTTAAGTCCTTCATCTCTGAAAAACTTCATTTTTTTAGCAATATCTTCATGAGTCAGTCCAAGTCTGTTAACTTGAGCTTCATCTTGCGTGAGGATGTCAATGAGATTCCTTTTGTCAGTTCCCAGAAATCCTTTGGGTGTTATGATTCCGCGTTTAAGCTGTTCCTGAATTTTTTTTAGCTTAGGTGATTGCTTCATCTTTTTCTCCTATCCAAAATCATCAAAAAAGATCTGATCTTGCGGAATTCCGGCTTCTTTTAAAGCTTCGCTGTAGGACTCAATAACTCTAGTTCCGGCACAAAGGTAAGCTTCCGTGTTTTCAGGATTTTCTATGTGATCTTTTACAATTGTGTTTAGTCTGCCTATGGTTCCTTCCCATTTATCATCTGGACGACTGAGTGCTGGAACAAACTTGAAATTAGGAAGTCTTTTTTCAAGTTCAGCCATCTCCTTCATAAGAAAAAGATCGCATTTTTCCTTACATCCAAAAAGAAAAGTGACCTTTCTGTTATTTGTTTTTTCTGCCATATCGATCAGGATGGAGCACATTGGAGCCATTCCTGAACCTGTGGCCATCATAACGATATCTTTATTAGTATTTCTTAGAAAAAAATCACCGTAAGGGCCGTTTATCGTTATTTTTTCTCCAACTTTCATATGTTTATGAACATAGGTCGTGCAGATTCCGTTCGGTACAAGTTTGATCTGAAGTTTGACCTTGTTTTTAAGTGAAGGTTGAGAGCAGACGGAATAAGCGCGGTAAATAGGTTCATCTGTAAGTTCATATTCAGAAACTTCAAGTTGAATGAACTGTCCGGCCTTAAAGTCGATTTCTTTTGGTTCAAGAAGTGTCATTTCAAGTTCTTTTATATCGTGAGTGAGTTCAGTAAGACCAGTAACTTGTGCCTGAAACTCCTTAATGTTAAAAAGTTCTTCGGGAATTGTCAGCTCCATATCATTTTTCACTTTAAGCTGGCAACTTAGCCTGATATTTTTTTTCTTTTCTTCATCACTTAGCCATGGCAGTTCTGTCGGAAGAAAATCTCCACCACCCGCATCGACCTGAATTTTACAAAGTCCGCATGACCCACGGCCACCACAGGCGGAAGGGATGAAAATTCCTGCACCTTTTAGAGCATTAAGTAGCGATTGTCCACCATCGACGATCAGTTCTTTATCTTTGTTTATGAGAAGTTTCTTTTCGCCGTAGTTTCCAATAGTTGCGTCAGCTATGACCATGAGAATAGCAAGGAAGACAGCGATTCCTGAAATGATCGCTACGCTTTGAAAAAGTTCAAACCATTGAAAATCCATCAGTTTAGTCCTATCATTCCTGTAAATCCCATAAATGCCATCGACATTATACCGGCGATTATCAATGTGATGCCTGCGCCTTCAAGACCTTTTGGAATTCTGTTCTTTTCAATTTTCTGTCTTATTCCGGCCATTGCAATTATCGCTATAAGCCATCCAACTCCACTGCCTGCTCCAAAAGCTATTGATTGAGTAAAAGTATAGCTTCTGATTATCATAAAAAGACTCACTCCTAAAATGGCACAATTCACAGTAATTAAAGGAAGAAATATTCCCAGAGCGTTATAAAGTGCAATGCTCGTTCTTTCAATTACTATCTCGACAAGTTGAACAAAAGCGGCGATAACTATAATAAAAACAATGTATTTAAAGTGTTCAAGCCCGAAAGGGACAAGCAGAAAGGTGTGAACGATCCAGTTTATTGCACTTGTCGCTGTCATTACAAAAATAACGGCCAGTCCAAGCCCGAAAGCGGTCTCAACCTTTCTTGAAACGGAAAGAAAACTGCACATTCCAAGATAAAGAGTGAGAAGAATATTGCTTGTAAATGCGGCAGCAAAAAAGATGGCAAAGATTCCAAGTCCGGAGTATTCACTCATGATGTTATCTCCTCCTTAATAAACTTTCCTTTCACGATCCAGATAAAGACAGCAAGCATAAAAAATGCTCCGGGAGCCATTACCATAATTGACCAGTTAACCCACCAGTCACCTAGAACCGATATTCCCCAGATGGTTCCGCTTCCCATAAGTTCCCTTAAGAACGCAATAATAATAAGCACATAGGAATATCCAATTCCGGAAGTTAATCCATCAATAAATGAAATCCCGGGTTTGTTGTTAAGAGCAAAAGCTTCAGCTCTTCCCATGATTATGCAGTTGGTGATAATCAGCCCGACATAAGGTCCAAGCTGTCTTGAAACCTCTGGAACGTAAGCTTTTAGAACAATATCGACAAAGATAACGTAGGAGGCGATTATTAAAGTGGAAACCATCATTCTAATGCGTGAAGGGATCCATTTTCTAAGCACAGATACAGTTGTGTTTGAAAGAGCCGTTACAAAAATAAGTCCCAGAGACATGACAACGGTGTTTTTAAGAACGTTTGTTACAGCGAGAGTAGAGCATATTCCTAGGATCTGGACAAAAACAGGATTGTTGCTAACAAGGTTTGCAAATGTAAGTTTTCTGACTTTATTCATATTCCGTTAACCATATTTTTTATGGCAGTTGTTGTAACTGTGGCACCTGTAATGGCATCAAATTCGGTTTCTGAATTGCTTTTTCCTTCCGGCACAAATTTAAGAGGTCTTTTTTTGCCTCTAAATTGTTCTTTAAACCAGCTTTCATCAATTCTTGCGCCCAGTCCGGGAGTTTCAGACTGCTTTATGAAACTTATTCCCGAGATCGTGTTGTTATCAAAGAATCCGACATGAGCAATTATCTCTCCCCAGAGTCCCGAGCCTGAAACAGTATTAACTGTAACTTTTCCTTTTTCCGATGTTACTTCATATTTAAAAGGTGGTGAGTCATTAAGGATCTTTACTTTATTTTTAAATTTTTCTTCTATCTTTTTTGGAACATCAGGTGTTTTAATTCCGGCCGTATAAAGTATTGATTTTTTTAGAAAAAGAGATTCATTTTGTTTGACAAGGTCTTTAGTCGAAATGTGCACCGCTGAAATTATAGAGACAAAAAAAGCAGTAAGTGCAAACATAAAAACGACCATAGTTACACGCTCTTTTGTTTTGTTTCTTTTACTCATGTTTTTGCGGCTTTTCTTTGTTTTTTTCTTTTAAAATACTCAATTACTCCAAGATCAGTTATCGGAGCAAACATATTGGCAAGCAGGATCGCAAACATCATTCCTTCCGGCCAGACGGAAAATGTTCTAATAAGTGAGGTCAGCGAACCGATCATTATTCCATAAATTATTTGAGCTTCTTTTTTCTTTGGCGCTGAAACAGGGTCTGTAGCCATGAAGAAAAGTCCAAGCATAAATCCACCTGCAAGAACCGAAGTTGCAGGATCGATATTGCTTATTCCCGCGTAATAAAATATTGATTGAAGTGTGACCATGCTGACAAATGTCCAGTTGATGATCGATCTGTTTGCTATCTTTTTCCAGTATAGATAAATTCCACCGATTAAAATTGCAAGCGCACTTGTTTCACCCAGACTTCCCGGAATGTTGCCAAGAAAGGCTTTTAGATAAAGCAGAGAATCAATTTTTGCAGTTGTAAGAACTGTTGCAGAAGTCACAGCATCCGGGTGCCAGGTTAAAAGTCCGCCCATCAAAGATTGAGAAGGAACAGTCCATTCTCCAGTCATAAATCCGGCAAAAGTAACATAGATAAAAGCTCTTCCGACAAGTGCGGGGTTGAAAATGTTTTTACCGAATCCGCCAAAGACCATTTTGCCGAAAACCACTGCAAAAATAATGCCCACTGCGGCCATCCAGAAGGGAAGTGACGGTGGAAGAGTGAGAGCAAAAAGAAGATTAGTGACAAAAACACTGGAATTAACAGGTTCTTTATAGTGGCGGGCAAAAACATATTCAGAAAGAAAACCGAAAATATTTACAACAACGATCATGACAAGTGCTCGCCATCCAAAAAAGTAGATGGATGCAAGCGCAGCAGGAATGAGTGCGTAAAGGACTCTCTTCATCGGAAGAAGCCAAGCAATAGTAGGTTTTTTCTTTGTTTTTTCAGTCATATTTTATAGCAGACTTAGAATTTCTCAATTCCTAAAGCCACGTTTTCAGCGATACATATAAAAAGTGTAATGTTCATACCGTGTGATTCAAAAAGTTTCTTGACCTCAGTGTAAAGGAGGTTTTTCAACTCTTTTTTATCGTCATATTTGTATTCGCCGACATAGGTGAATTTAGGAAGTGGAGATAGACCGCTTTCAGATGCCTTTATCTTTGAATACAGGCCCATTTCCTCAAGTTCCCCATTAAAAAATTCGTAGTCAAAGTTCTCAGAGCCCACAATTTCATAGCTCATAAAGACAAAGTAATGCATAAGTCCCTCATATTTCTTATTAAATTATTCAGATTTGGCGCAGTCATCTTTCCATAGATGCTGTCTCTGGTATCTAATTACGTTCTTTAAAACGCGTTTTCTTACATCAGTCGTTTGATTTCTCTTGTATTCTTCGTGACTTGCTCTGCCTTCTCTGCTTTCGATATAACTGTCTTCATCTAATATCTGCAGTTCAAAAGGAAAGAAGAATTTATACTCTATATTGGTGTTAAAAGGGTCTTTGATCCTAATAAGCTGTCTGCTTGTGAGCTGTAAAGATGAGTACAAGGTTGAAGAATAAATATTGTGTTCTCTTATAATCTTTTCTGTCTGACTTTCTTTCTGCTCAGGTGGAATTTCAAGATATCGTTCAAGGAATTCAGTAACATCATCCTCTTTCCAGCTAGCAAGATCATGGGCTTTAAGTTCCTCGATACCTTCAAGAAAACGAGGAACATTTATGAGATTGTTCCTGGTTCTGCTCGGTTTAACGTTTGCAAATGATATCACATGCTGGTAGGTGAAATATTTAAGGACAAGTATTGCATCCAGTTTGCTGTACGTTACGATTCTTACACCGATCCTGTCAAAAATGTCAGCAGTTACATTTTCCTGTTTATGAAGAAGTTTCATGATGATGCTTTCACGGCTTTTTTCATTTTTCATCTCGAACATTCTGAGTTTTATGCGGTTTTCACCGTTTCCAAGGATGTACTCATGATCTCTTGTAACGTGAAGATGTTCCATGAACCGTGAAAAGATCTGACGTTTTATTCCAGGCATGAAATTTTTTGCAAGATCGTTTTCAACGTGGGTGATTGTGTGAGCCACCCTAAGAATGGCACAGGCCCAGGATTGAAGAAGACTGCGCGTTTTTTCCGAAGCTTTTATCATAATGTCTATTACATCTTCGTTGTAAAGGATCTCAGGCGGAATAATAAGAGAAGGGTCTTTGCTTTCAGGATCTTCAAGCAGATGGCTGGTAATGAACTTTTTAGCTTCTGCGAGGATAGAACATACTTTTATTTTAATATGTTGATCGCTCAGGTCGTAACCGTAGTTTTTTATATAATCCAGAGCATCTTCCCGCGTGTGAAGATTAAGTCTATCTATGTCGATGAAACTATCCTGAGAGAATACGACATTAAATAGTTCATAAGGAAATTTAAGAAAATTTTTTTCAAGCTTATTTTTTTTATTCATTCTCTACCTCAAAAAACAGTTTGTAATTCTACAGGAAAATAAAATAATCGACAACTTTTTCATTCTGGCTGCAATTATACAGTATTAAAAAAAGATTTTGCTTGAGTTTTAAAAGATGGAGAGTATTTTATCTCCTGTTGAAATTTTGAGGAGGTGTTTTCTAGATGAAAGTTATTTCCAGATTGTTGATTCCTGCATCAGCTTTTCTTTTTTCTCAGCCACTTTTTGCTTCAGATAGTTCAGGGGGCGATCTTGTTCATAAGATGATGCTTCTGATCTTTCAGCTTGCAGTGATCGTTTTTTTCGCAAAGGCTTTTGGTTCACTTTTTGAAAAGCTTTCAATGCCTTCAGTTCTTGGTGAACTTATTGCCGGTGTTGTTATCGGACCTTATCTGCTTGGAGCTATTGCACTTCCCGGTTTTGAGCACGGATTCTTTCCGCTTCAGGCAGGAGCCGTTCCAATAAGTCCCGAACTTTACGGAATAGCGACACTTGCTTCCATTCTGTTGCTTTTTCTTGCCGGTCTTGAAACAGATATAGAAATGTTCCTCAGTTATTCATTAGCCGGATCAGTTGTTGGAATTGCCGGAATTTTTTCGTCGTTTCTTGTCGGTGCTTTCACAGGAGTGCTCTTTCTTGATGTTCCTTTCATGTCTCCCACAGCACTCTTTCTCGGTGTAATGAGTACGGCAACATCAGTAGGGATAACTGCCAGAATTCTTTCAGAAAGAAGAAAGATGGATAGCCCGGAAGGTGTTACAATTCTTGCAGGAGCTGTTATAGATGATGTGCTTGGAATTATACTTCTTGCCGTGGCTCTGGGTATTGCTTCAGTTATGATGTCAGGGGCACACGAAGAGATTCACTGGGGACATATTGCGCTTATTGCTTTTAAGGCTATTGGTGTCTGGTTGGGATTTACTTTTCTTGGACTTATTTTTGCCCATAAGATCAGTTCGAATCTGAAAAAGCTTGGAAACAAGCACTCTATTACCGTTGTGGCCTTTGGTCTTGCACTTCTTCTGGCCGGAATTTTTGAACAAGCTGGTCTTGCAATGATCGTTGGTGCCTATGTCATGGGGCTTTCATTGTCAAAAACAGATCTGAGCTATATTATACAGGAAGAGCTTCATCCTCTGCAGACATTTCTTGTTCCGATCTTTTTTGCAGTAATGGGAATGCTTGTTGATCTTAGGGTTTTTGCTTCAAAAGAAATTCTGATCTTTGGACTTGTCTATTCACTTGGAGCGGTTGTAGCAAAGTATGTCGGCTGTGGAATTCCCGCTCTGTTCTTAGGTTTTAATAAGCTTGGTGCGACGCGTATCGGACTTGGAATGATTCCCCGTGGTGAAGTTGCTCTTATTATTGCCGGAATTGGACTTGCTAATGGCATTCTTGATCAGAAAGTTTTCGGTGTGAGTATTATGATGACGCTGATCACAACGGTGGTGGCACCGCCTCTGCTTGATATAAGCCTTAAGAACCCAAAAAAGGGAACAGTAAAAGACCCCATTACGGGAAACACTGAAACGACAGAGTTTAAGTTTAACTCCCATATTGTTACTGAAGCACTTGTCGGTCACATAAGAGACTATTTTTCAAAAGAAGGTTTTTTCATCTACATGATGCAGGTTGACTATAACGCGTATCAGATAAGAAAAGATAATATAATCATAAAGATGAATCACTATCCGGAAAAGATTGAATTTGTAACTTCAAAAGAGGATGTTGCTTTTGTTAAAACAATAACTTATGAAGCATTTATTCAGCTTTATTACAGGGTTGAGAGAATATCAAAAGATGCTCTGCCCGAAGAAATGAGAAAGACAATAAGTAGCCCTCAAATTTGTAGAGACTGTGTTAGTTTTGGAAATATTCTGGATCCAGATTGTATAAAGATAGACCTTGAAAGTGACACTAAAGAAGGTGTTGTGAGAGAACTGGTATCTCTTCTTGATGCTAAAGGTCTGGTCAATGATTATGAGAGTGTGGTTAAAGAGGTGCTTGAAAGAGAAAGTGTTATAAGTACCGGCATGGAAAATGGGTTTGCCTGTCCACACGCAAGAAGTGATTCTTTTGATCATGTTCAAATAGCCGTGGGTATTAAAAAAAGTGGTCTTGATTTTGAATCTATGGATAAAAAACCTGCGACAGTTATTGTTCTTCTTCTGTCTTCTACAAAAGATAATGATCCTCATATTCAAGTGTTAGCCTCTCTTTCATCAATGTTTGTTAACAATGGTGGAAAGGATAAACTTCTTAAAGCTAAGAGCAACCGTGAAGTCTGGGAAGTTTTTAACGCTTATTCAGCAAAAAGAACAGCGGGTATTTAATAAAAAAAATACTCAATCTCAATTGACATTTAAAATGGTAGTAATAATATGAGTGCGGTTTTCGTTTTTTAATATCTATTTTGTTTAATACTTTCTGTGTATGGAGATAATAGTATGAGTGAGAATAATTCAGTCAAGATCAATTCTCTGGATTCAAAAATGAAAGATCTTTCAGATTACCTTAGAAAAAGTGTTCTGGATCCGGCTGGTGAGGAAAAACAGGAAATAATTACAGGTGCTGGAAAAGAAGCAGCCCTGATTATTGAGGTGGCGAAAAAAGAAGCTGCACAGATCATAAAGAGTGCTCAGGTCGAAAGTGACAATATCAAAGCAAAAACAGAATCGGCACTTAATATTGCAAGAAGACAGACAGTTGACACTTTAAAGTCAGCACTTGAAAAGGAAATCCTCACTTCAACGATCGCTAAACCTGTAAAAGAGGCTCTTAAAAGTGATGAGCTGATAAAGGGATTTATCGCAGAAGTGCTTAAGATCTACTCTTCAAATGAGAATACATACGAGCTTGCTTTGAGTGATGATATGAAGGAAAAGCTCAACGATTATCTCGCTCAGTCAATTGGAAAGGTTTCTGAAAACGGAATAAAGCTCAGTGCTGACAACGTTTCTTCAGGGTTTGCTGTTTCAGTTGATGGAAGTGGCCTAAGGTTTGATTTTACAGAAGAATCAGTTGTAGAGCTGCTTACTGAATACATAAGGCCTGAACTTAGAAACATGCTTTTCACAAAGTAGACTGAAGGTATTTAATAATGGCAAATTTCAATCATTATACCATAGCTGCTCTTCCTGAACTTAGATGGGATAGTGAGCTGCCGGGAACTGTTTTTGATTTTCTTGAGGATTTTAAAGTTCCGCTTGAACCTTTAAGAGACGGTATCAGTGATATTCTTCTTTTAAATGATGTGAAAAATATGGAACTGATCCTTAAGTCGAGACTTGATATTCCTGACAAGTTCTCGGGAAACAAGGATGACGGTAAAATTGATTTTTATAATGCAAGAGTGGTTGAGCCGGATGAGCTGGAGCTTTTTCTGGAAGATCCCTTTGTGAATAGACCGCATGATAATTATCCTGATTTTATGATAGATTATTTTCTGAATTATAAATTTGACGAGGATAGGCATACGAATATCGAAGAACTCTACATTTCATATTTCAGATATATGCAGACAAGGGAAAATGGATTCCTGAGGTACTACGGAAGGATAGCTGCAACAATTAGAACTGTTATGGCTGCCAAGAGGTTGATGAGAAGGGGTCTGGATCTTGAGAAGAATCTTAAAGGTGATTATTTTATCGTTAGTACGATTCTTGAAAATAAGAACAGTTCAGATCTTGGGCTTAAACATATATTTCCAGAAGTGGCTGAAGTTATTGCTCTTTTTGATAGAGCAAGAGATCCTCTGGAGGCAGAGCGTGATCTTGACAGGATCAGGTTTGAGCTTATGGCGCAGGTTGGAAGAGAGTCTCCATTTGCAGATCACATCATCTATTCCTATATAATTGGTTTTCAGGTCAGGAACAGATGGAACACTCTGGATGATGAGAAGGGAAAAGCGATTCTTGATAATATCATAGAAGGAAATTACTGAAGGAGATAAAGATAATGGCTGTTATTGACAAGGCAAAAGGCAAGGTCGTTGCTGCTCAGGGCAACCTTTTAACAGTGAAGTTCGAAGGCGTTGTGAGACAGAATGAAGTTGTTTTCGTGAAAAGTGAAGGAAAATCGCTTAAAGGTGAGGTCATTGAGATAAATGGAAACGATGCCAAAGTTCAGGTCTTTGAACCGACAAGAGGCATTAGATTCGGTGACGAAGTTGAATTTGATTCAGATCTCTTAACTGTTGAACTTGGCCCGGGACTTTTAAAGAGAGTCTTTGACGGTCTTCAGAATCCTCTTGAGGATATTGCGGAGCAGGCCGGATACTTTCTTCCCAGAGGCGTTTATCTGAACCCTATTCCAAGAGATGCCGACTGGCACTGGATTCCTATTGCAAAAATCGGTGATGTTGTTGAAAGAGCAATGTTTCTTGGCTGGGTTCCGGAAGAGAATGTTGAACATAAGATCATGGTTCCTTTTAATTTCCACGGAAAGGGAACAGTTAAAGAGGTTGTTCCTGAAGGTGATTATAAGGCTGACCAAGAAATAGCAAAAATAGAAGACGAATCTGGAAATATCCACTCAGTGACAATGATCCAGAGATGGCCTGCAAAGTTTGCTCTCCGTTTCGGTGAAAGAAAGCTGCCAATTGAACAGCTTGTTACTGCAATGAGAACAATTGACGGACCTTTTCCGGTTGCCAAGGGTGGAACATTCTGTACTCCTGGACCGTTTGGTGCAGGAAAAACTGTTCTTCAGCATCAGGTTTCAAAATATGCAAAGACTCAGGTTGTTATTATCGTTGCATGTGGGGAGCGTGCCGGTGAGGTTGTTGAGATCCTGAAGGAATTCCCGCATCTTGATGATCCTCAGACAGGCAAGAAACTTATGGACAGAACCTGTATCATCTGTAACACATCTTCAATGCCTGTTGCAGCCAGAGAAAGTTCAGTTTATATGGGTGTTACAATTGCTGAATATTACAGACAGATGGGTGTTGACTGTCTTCTTCTTGCTGACTCTACTTCAAGATGGGCTCAGGCTCTTCGTGAAATGTCAGGAAGACTTGAAGAAATTCCGGGAGAAGAAGCTTTTCCTGCCTATCTTGCTTCAAGAATAGCAGAGCTTTATGAAAGAGCCGGTGTTCTCAAACTTCATAACGGAGACGAAGGTTCACTGACAATTGGTGGTTCGGTGAGTCCTGCAGGCGGTAACTTTGAAGAGCCTGTAACACTTGCAACTCTTTCCGTTGTCGGTTGTTTTCTTGGTTTGAGCAGACATAGAAGTGATGCCAGAAGATATCCTGCAATTGATCCGCTCATCAGCTGGTCAAAGTACAGTGCCCGTTTCGCTGAGCATGGCGATGATGCAGTTAAGCACAGAATAGGGATAATCAAAAAAGCTCAGGACATCGTTTTTCAAAGTGATGAGATCGGAAAGAAGATGAGTGTTGTCGGTGAAGAAGGAACAAGTCTTGTTGATATGGTGACATATCTTAAAGGTGAGTTCTACGATGCGGTTTTTCTTCAGCAGAATGCTTTTGATTCAATTGATACGGCTACAGATCTGATAAGACAGAATGAGCAGCTTGAAGTTGTTGATAAAGTTTTAAGCAGGACTTTCAGCTTTGAAGATCATGATAAGGCAAGAGAGTTCTTTCTGGAATTGACTGACAAGGTCGTGCAGCTTAATTACCTGTCAAAAGATGTTTCCATTTATGAAGAAAAGAAAAATGAAATACTCAATATGATAGAGGGCTTGTGATATGGTCAGAACATACAATCGCATAGAGAGGATCAAGGGAAGTATTGCTCAGGTTAAGGCCGAAGGCGTGATGCTCGGGGAGCTTGCTCAGATCAAGATGCGTGATGGAAGACAGACTCTGGGTGAAGTTATTAGTTTTAACGATGACAATGTGAATCTTCAGGTTTACAGTGGAACAAAGGGTGTTTCAACTGGTGACCAGATAAGGTTTCTTGGAAAGTCGATGCAGGTGAGCTGCGGTGATACAATGCTCGGAAGAGTTTTCAACGGAAGCGGAGAGCCGATCGATAATGGTCCTGAACTTATGGAAGAGAAAGTTGAGGTCGGTGGACCTTCTTTCAATCCGACGAAACGTATTATTCCAAAACGTTTTGTTAAGACCAATATTCCAATGATCGATATGTTCAACTCCCTTGTTATCAGTCAGAAGATCCCAATTTTTTCAATTCCGGGTGAGCCTTATAATGAACTTCTCGCGAGAATTGCAAGCCAGACAGATGCAGATGTTATCGTTCTTGGCGGAATGGGTCTCAAATTTGATGATTACCAGTATTTCAAGGAGTACTTTTCAAAGTCAGGAGCTATGGAAAAGACATCAATGTTCATCCATCTTGCATCTGATCCAGTTGTTGAATGTATTCTGGTTCCTGATATGGCGCTTGCTGCTGCTGAAAAATTTGCAACAGAAAACAAAGACGTTCTGGTTCTTCTTACAGATATGACATCATTCAGTGATTCGCTCAAGGAAATTTCGATCTCAATGGAAATGGTTCCTTCAAACAGAGGATACCCCGGATCTCTCTACAGTGATCTTGCTGCAAGATATGAAAAGGCCGTTGACATTGACAGTTCAGGTTCAATTACGATCATCGCTGTTACAACGATGCCTGGTGATGATGTTACTCATCCGGTTCCTGATAACACTGGATACATAACAGAAGGTCAGTTTTACCTGCATAACGGTTCTATTGATCCTTTTGGTTCTCTAAGCCGTCTTAAACAGCAGGTAATGGGAAAAGTTACAAGAAAAGATCACGGTGATCTTGCAAACGCAATGATCAGACTTTATGCGGATGCTAAAAAAGCCAGAGACAGAGAATCAATGGGTTTCAGACTTTCAGCATGGGATAAGAAACTCCTTAGTTATGCTGAGCTTTTTGAAGATAAGATGATGAATCTTGAAGTTAATCTGGATATTGAAGAGCAGCTTGATCTCGGTTGGGAAATGCTTGCACAGTGTTTTGTGGCAAACGAGACTGGACTTAAAAATGAATGGATTGATAAGTACGGTAAATGGGAAAAATAAATGGCGGAAATTAAGCTAAATAAAACTGAGCTCAAAATTCAGAAAACAACGCTTGATCAGCTTACAAAGTATTTGCCGACACTCCAGTTGAAAAAGCAGCAGCTCCAGGTTGAAGTTGAAACTGCTAAGAACATGGAGGAGGGAATACTCGCGGAAATGAGTAAGATAAAGGATTATGTTTCAAAATGGTCAGTAGTTCTTTCACAGAAGCTTACAATAAATGTCTATCAGATGATACAGATCGAGCGTATTGAAACGGATGTTGAAAATATTGCTGGAGTTGATGTCCCTCTTTTTAAGGACGTGATCTTTGTGCCTTTTAAATATTCCTTTTTCATTAAACCTATCTGGGTGGATCTAGCCTACGAGGAGCTTAGAAAGATAGTTGTCGAGCGTGAAAAATTAAAGATCGTCAGGAAGAAAATAGAGCTTCTTTCTGAAGAGCTCAGACAGACAAGTATCAAAGTTAATCTCTTTGAAAAGAGAATGATCCCTCAGTGTAGAGAGAATATCCGTAAGATAAAGATATTTCTGGGAGATCAGGAGATAGCGGCGATTTGTAATGCCAAGATCGCAAAGGATAAACTTAAAAGAAAAGAACTGCTCAGGCAGGTGGAGGCAGTATGATAAGTAATATGCAGAAACTGCTGCTTGCCGGTTCCGAAAAACAGAAGGAATCAGTGCTTCATGCTCTTCAGAAAGCAGGTGTCGTTGAAGTTACGCCCTACAAAGGAAAGGAGTATAGCGTTGACGGCAGAAAGGTTTCGACAAAAAAAGCTGAAGAAGTGCGTACAGCATTAAAACTTCTTGAGAAATACAACACAATAGTTGTTAAAAAAGAAATCCAGATAACAGAGTTTAACGGTGATGCACAGGAGGTTGTGAAAACGATTCCTGAGCTTGACCGCCGTTACAAGGAACTTCGTGACGCTCAGGTGGTTCTTAAAAATAGGATAGATTCTCTTGAGCCTTGGGGAAAATTTTCTCTGAATGAGCTTAAAGAGATCGAAAAAGCAGGTCTTGTTATCCAGTTCTGGGATGTTGCTCAGAAGTATGCGCATTTTGCAAAAGTTGAGAATGCTCTGGCAGAATTTGTAGTGATGGCAGATAATGAGAGAAAATATTTTGTTACTTTTTCAAAAGAGCCCATAAAAGTTCTCCGCTGCATTGAAGTTGATTATGACAGTGATGTTATTGAGCTTGAAAAGGAGCTGGTTGAGCTTAAGAAAAAGGAAAATAAAGTTTTTGGCGAGCTTCTTGAGATCTCAAATGCTGTCGAAGAGGTTAGAAAAGTCTATCTGACAAATCTTAACGAGGTTGATTTTAACAAGGTCGCAGCCGGCACTGTTTCAGAGTTTGATAATGCAATGTTCATTCTTCAGGCTTGGTGTCCGGTAAAAGATCTTGAAACTCTTAAGAAGGCACTTGAAATTGAGCTTGTTACAATTATTTCTGTTGAGCCGAGTGACGGCGAGAATGTTCCGACTCTTCTTGAAAGCAAGACAATGACTCAGGAACTTGGTTCAGATCTTGTAAATATTTATGACAATCCATCATACAGTGACTGGGATCCCAGTAGTTGGGTGTTCTTTTCTTTTACTATCTTTTTTGCAATGATAATGGCCGATGGGGGTTATGGACTTCTTTTGCTTGGTCTTATTGTTTATTTTAAGATAAAAATTAAAGCTCCTTCTCCGGCTATAAAAAGGTTTCTCAATCTTTCAATGGTGTTAACAGGAGCAACCTTTATCTATGGACTTGTTTCAGGCAGTTTTCTTGGAATACAGTATGCTGAGCCCGCTTTTGAATGGCTTAAGCCTGTGACAGGATTTCTCAATAAATTAAAGATGTTTGATTCGTCCAATGCAACGCTCATGATGCTTGTTTCGATTATTATAGGAATGGTTCACATTTCTCTTTCACTTGTTCTTAAGGGTGTCCGAAGTATTGTTGATGACAGGGATTTTATTACACCTATTATTAATATTGTCTGGATTGCCGGGATCTGGTCTTTTTTCTACTGGTATAAGTATGATGGCGTTGAAGGATTTGAACATGTGACTGCAAATGGAATGCTTGGTCTAAAGATTTGTGGCGGTGCACTTTTTGTTCTCTATTCTGTTGCAGCAAAAACTTTTAATCCGTTTAAAATGCTTTTCTCATCGCTTTTCGGGCTTTACAACGGTGTTCAGTTTTTCAGTGATATTCTTAGTTATATCAGAATCTTTGCACTGGGAATGTCAGGAGCTCTTCTTGCTCAGACTTTTAATTCTCTTTCCTTTGATCTGTGGCAGTCAGGCGTTGCCGGAATGATCTTTGCACCTGTTATTTTTCTTCTGGGACATATTCTCAATATTGCTCTGTGCATTATGGGAGGAGTTATCCACGGACTCAGACTTAACTTTCTGGAATGGTACAGATGGTCGTTTGACGGTGGTGGAAAGGCGTTTAAACCGTTCAAGGATTTACTTGGATTATATAGAAGCGAAAATTAATAACTGATCTTTATGGAGTGTACTATGGAACTTGGAAGTTTTGGACCGATCATGGCTCTTGGCCTTGGAGCTGCAGGAAGTGCTGTAGGCTGTGGTGTTGCAGGAATGACATCCCACGGTGTTATGTCAAAGGTTGATGAAGGACACGCAAAGTTCGTTGCTCTTTCAGCTATGCCTGCTTCTCAGTCAATTTACGGTTTTGCATTGATGATAATTCTCAATACAAAGCTTCAGGCGCTTATTGAAGCCGGGAAGGACACCTCTTCAATTTTTGCTATCGGAATAGCCTGTGGACTTGCGTTCATGTTCAGTGCTATCTATCAGGGAAAAGCATGTTCAAGTGCTATTCTTGCAGTTGCAAAGAAACCTAGCGTTTTCGGTATGAGCTTTGCTGCTCCCGGTATCGTTGAGTCATTTGCACTTTTTGCACTTGTTGGCGGTATTTTGATGTCGTAACTAGCTGGAAAAATTCGATTCTTTTTGTGCCACTGTATTTACAGTGGCATTTTTTTAACAGCAATCTGACAATCCACAATCGTAAAATTTAATCTAAAAGTTGTTAAATTAAGCTGAATGTTATATTCTTGTCTGGAATGATTTTCCGGAGGAAAGAATGAATAACGGTGAAATTGTCAAATATATTTCAATTGATGGGACAAAAGAGTTGGAAGTTTTTGTTGAAAATGAAAGCGTATGGCTTAATCAATCTCAGATAGCAAAATTATTTGGAGTAAAACAGCCAGCAATTTCAAAACATATTAAAAATATATATAATTCGTCTGAATTAGAAGAGAAAAGCACATATTCCATTTTGGAATGTATGGGTAATGACCACAGACAGGCATATAAGTCAAAGTATTACAATTTGGATATGATCATTTCAATCGGCTATCGTGTGAACTCTATTCAGGCAACACGTTTTAGAGTCTGGGCAACAAGAATTTTGAAATCCTATCTTTTAAAAGGATATGCTGTTAATCAGAGGTTGGAAATAATAGAGAAACAGTTGAAAAACAATACAGTAAAAATATCTCAACAGGATGAACAGATCGAGCGAATGGTGACGCAAGCGCTTCCTGCAAAACAAGGCATTTTCTTCGATGGTCAGGTCTTTGAAGCATATAAATTAATTTCTGATGTTGTGCGAACGGCAGAAAAGTCCATAGTTCTTATCGATAACTTTATAGATGACACAGTTTTAACTCTCTTCTCAAAGCGCAAAAAAGGTGTGACTCTCAAAATTTTGACTAAAAATCTGGAAGAAAAGACGATTCTTGATGTAAAGAAGTTCAATGAGCAGTTTCCACCCGCTGAAATTATAAAATTTGATAACTCACATGACCGATTCATGATAATTGATGAAAAACACCTATATCATTTTGGCGCTTCGCTTAAAGATCTTGGAAAAAAATGGTTTGCATTTTCTAAAATGGATGTGGGGATTGCTGATATGCTAAAAAAGATTTAAGGAAAGAAACCTAGAAAGTTGCAATGAAAATATGGAATGCCCAGGCGCTTTCACCATCTTTTGGTCTGAGGTTAAATCCGACCTGAGCGGTTATTGCACCAATTGGTGAAACGTAGGTGAGTCCACCACCGGATGTGAATCGGAAAAGGTCATTCGAAATATTATCAAGCTCTTCCCACAGATTTCCAAGGTCAAGGAAAGTGATCAGATAGAGACTTTCGATCAGTTTAAAACGGAGCTCATTTCTCATAATAAATGAATATTTCCCATTAGATTCGCTGTCTTTCTTTTTATCTGAAGGCATAAGTTCATTGTTGAAAAAGCCTCTTATCGTTGTTGAGCCGCCAAGTTTTAAAACATCATCGGAAGAAAGTTCTCCGGAATGATGAAGGATAAAGGCTGTTTTTAGGAAAGTATGGAATATTATTGTATCTTTAGCAACAAGCTCGCCTGCAAAGTTAACCCTGTACTGAAGAGGAATATAGATTGCAAGACTGTTCTCAAACTGTGTGTATTGACTGCCCGCTCCATAGATAGATGACTTGTTAAAGATCTTAAAAGAAGTTTTATAACCTTTTGTCGGGAAAAAAAGTGAATCACGGTAATCAATGTAGCCTCGGAATTCAGGAGTTATAAGCAGTCTTTTAATGTTATTTACCTTAACTGTTCCATCAGTATCTCTTTCATGATCACGCTCTTCCTGATAAGCAAGCTCAAGGCCTGTCGAGAGGAAAAAGTGCTCTTTAAAGCGTCTGAAAAAACTGAAGTAAAGACCATTCTTGTCTATCATGTAGGGGAGACTTGTGTTACTTCTGATATCGTGAATATGAAAAGCTTCTATCTGAGCTGAAAGCGGAATGAATGGAATATAAAGATCAGGAAAAATAAAAGCCCAGTTTATCTTTCTTTCAATTGTTTCTCCAACTGAGTAGTCCTTGTTGTAGTAGTTTCTAAAGGTGTCGTTCATGAATATCTCAAGTTTTCTTGAGACCTTAAAGCTGAGCTTAGTTGAAAATCCAGTTTCAAGAACATTTTTCCATTCAACAGACCCGGTAATTCTCACACCTTCGTCACTGCTTATTCCAATTCCAGGAGACAGCTTCCAACGTTCGGATTCACTCACGACAACAACAATGTCTTTCTTTTTTGAAGGAAACTCCGGATCAATGAACATTATTCTTGCGGACTCAAAAATTCCAGTCATCAGCAAATTTCGTCTACTTGTTGTAAGCGTGTCGCCTTCGAGAGTCTCTCCAGAGTTAATTCTTAGGATGCTTTTGATAACCCAGTTTTTTGTGATCTGGTTTCCTGCGATAACAACTTCCATGACTTTAACGGGAAAAAGATATTCGGCTTTAAATGATAAGTTTACATTGTTACTCGCAAATTCTTTTTTTTGTGTAAGCCACGCAAAGATATATCCTTCTTCAGACAGGTATTTTCTTACACGTTCTTTATATTTTTTGACGATTCTGTTGCTGAATGGAATCTTTTTAGGCAGAAGAACCTGCGTCTGAATGATCTTGTTAAGGATCGGATCACCTGTATCAACGCTTACGCTGTTTAACATGAATTGTTCGTTTTCTGTTACAGATATCTGAAGATAAAGGTTGCCGTCAGTATTTATCAGTTCAGCTTTTGAGATCTTGACATCTTTATAACCTTCGTTCTGATAAACTTTTTTAACGATCATCCTAATATCATTAAGATAATCTGAAGGTATGGCAAGAGGTGAATCAGGGAGAAGAACTTTGTCTTTTTTGCTTCTTTTCAGTGTTCTCTCTCTTGATCCATCTGTATCCCTGTAGCCGCCACCTGTTTGACTTCTTGTGATCTTGATCTTAGGGAAGTTCTCTTCTTCTATTTTTTTTTCAATAAAATCTTTAAGCCTTGATACAACAATTGAGTGATTAAACTCTGAAGCACCGGTGAAAATTATATCGTTAACAAAATGTCGCTGGTTTTCATGAATATTAACTGAAATTTCTTTGATGTCCTTTTTCTTTTTGAAAGATCGATTTTCACTGATCAAAACATCAATAGTTGCATCTGGAAAACCATAGGCCTGATAGAAGATAAGGAGTTTTCTTTTTACGCTTTCAATATCAAAATGATAGTTAGGAACTGACCTGATAACAGTCTCAATCGTGTTTTGTGAAAATGACAGGAGGCCTTCAATATTAAGAAAGAAAAGAGAACCTCTGTTTAGAGAGATAGACACGGTTCCATCTGAAGAATGTTCAGTATTTAAAACGACATCAAGATACCCTTCGTTTATAAGACTTTCTTTGATAAAGTCATTGATATCATTGGTGGTTCTGTTTGTAAGGGGTTTGTTGAGATAGTCCTTTTCGATCTGTCTTTTTAAGCGGATCTTTCTGTCTTTTCCGATCTTACCCTTAAGTTTTATTCTCTTTATTTTTTCCTGATTGCTTTCTGCAACATTTACATTAATTGAAACACTTCTTTCATCAATTATATCTACAGCAACGTTGACCATAGCGTTGAAATACCCGTTTTGTCTATACAGGAAAATAGCTTCTTCTCTTATCTTTTCCAACTTGCTGTTGAAGAAAGGGGTGTTAAAACCAATATCGGCAGCCATTTTTATCTTGTTGTCAGATATTGAGGAATTTCCTTTGATATTTACATTGGAAATAAATAGTTGAGGAATACCTTTAATAGTTATCTCATAGTTGCCGTTTCTGTCAGTTTTTCTAACTATGACAACCTGTTCAAAGTATTTTGTAGCATAGAGAAGTTTTGTTGTTCTTCTTACAGTTCTAAGACTGTAGGGCTTGTTCTTTTTGATCTTTATGAGCTTGGAGAACCTGCTTTTTGGAAGAGAGCTGTCCCAGATAATCTTTAAGACCTGATCTTTAGCGCTTAAACTGCTGACTGCCATGAAAAGCAGTATGAAAAGTACCTTTGCTCTATTCAAAAACATACTCAAGTTTAAGATCGAAACCGATCCCTCCAAAACTATTTTCAAGTCTATCTTTATTTCTCCATTCAAGAACAGCTTCAAGTTTTTTATTTTTATATTTCAACTGAATGATCTGGTCTGTAGTATCGGCCGGGTTTGACTCAAAAAGAAGAAAGAGATTGTCATAGATCTCTTTTTCAGCAACAAGTTTCAAGACCGTTTTATCGTCTAGCTCGGAATATTTTGGAATTAGTTCAAACCTTGAAAGCCGGAAGTTCTTTCTTACTGCCGAAGTAATTCCCATGATGTCGGTAACTGCTGCAATGGCGAGGTCCCCTGTAATGTTGTCGCCTGTATTTCCCCACAGAAGAAGTGACATTAACTGCTGCTGGTCGAGTTGTGGAATACTGTCAAAAGTCAGCTTAAGGTCATCATCAAGTACATAGCCGGCAGCATACATTATGATCTTATATTCCTTTTCGTCTTCCTGAACCTTTGTGGTTATGTTTCTTGAAGATTCAATATCAACGAACGGGCTTATGCCTCTGTTCTCTTCAAAAGTAAGGATTCCTCTTTGAACAGTAAAGTCGTTTTGTTTGTACTGTATCCGGGCGTTTTTGAGGGATACTGTTCCTGATATTTGAGGCTCTTCAGTTGTTCCTGAGAGGATGGTATCAATAAATATGTCACTTTCGATAAGATTGGTCTTTATGCGGATGTTGTTTCTTCCGGCTACTTTGATATCAAGGTCGATAGGTGATGATTTATTTATTTCGGAATCGGCCTTTGTCTTTCCAAGATCCGATATAAGTTTAATAAATTCACTATCAAGTGACAAAGGGCGGTTGTAAACAATATTTTTCAGCTCAAGATCACCACTCACAGAGATTTGTTCAGGATCGAACATGATCAGGTCAAGGTTTGACGAAAGACTGAAATTTCCAACTAAACCGTGTTTCCCCGTCAGATTAACAAGTTTGAGTTTTAAAGATGCACTGTCAAAAGGGAACATAGTTCCTTCACCCTGCACGACAGCTTTTCCTCCACCTGCAAAACCCCTAAAGTTGTCAATTTTCCATTTTCTGTTGTTGAAACTCACCGTTGCATTGACATCGCTTAAAAGTATTTGAGGATTTGTCAGTTTGTATGATCCGTTTGCAAGTCTGATCTCTCCGTTAATATCCTGATCCTCAATCGAAAGATCCACATAGAATTTGCCGTCAACTCCTTCAATAAGACCTGGATATATCATGTCTATCATTCTAGGAAAAGCAGTTCCTTTGAGCTTGATATAGGGAATGAGTTTTTTCAAGCTACCTTCAATTGCAAAATTTGCTGTTTCACCGTCAAAGTATGTTTTGTCTATCATGAGGTCATCATAAGTTCCAGTGATGGAAAAAGACTTGATGTTTCTTAAAAAGAACCCCGCTTTCTCAAACATCAGGGTAGAAAACACAGCGTTAATTTCTTCGCCTTCGATTCGGGTTTTTGCTGAGGTTTTTACAAAAACATCTGCGACTTTATAAACAAAGCTGTCAACATCAATATGACCTTTAAGCTCATCAAAGTTCATTTCCGGAACATCAGCTTTGAACTTAATGTTATTTCCGAGATTTCCTTTAACTGAAAGGTCCATAGTTTTTCCTTCATATTTGGAGGAAAGTTTGAAGTTTCCCATTTTAACATCTGAAAAAACAATGTTTTTCAAAGCAAGCTCAGTGTCTATCTGCGGTTCGTTTAGCGCTCCCTGGATCTGAACACTGAGATTAGGGTCTGTGAATGTCATTTTACTGCTTCCGGTAAGGTCTTCAGGTGTTAAATTATTGAATTCTGCAGTAATGTCAGCAAGTAGGTCTTTTTTTTCTATGCTACCTGAAAGAACAATGGAGCTTTCCCCTTTTTTCACAATGGTATCCTTGAGGTTAACTCTACCCTCTGAGTCAACAAGGTTTATGTTTATACTGTCTGCAACGTGAGTTCCACTGTAACTAACCTTTCCTGTTTTAAGCTTTGCGTTAAGATTCGCGATTCCGTTTTTGTAAAGACCTTTGGCATCAAGAGTGAATTTTCCTGAGACATTATCTGCGTTAACATCAAAGATAGCTGCTCCGTCCCGGATATCTCCGAAAATATCTGATATTTTGAATGCAACAGGGATGTCGTTCTTGTCAAAATCAAGACTTACCCATGATCCTTTTGATATTAATGATCGCTGTTTTATTTCATCTATGCCGATCATAAGCAGAAATTCCTTCATGTTTGCACTTATTGAACATTCTTCAGCAGAAAAACCATCAAAAAAGCAATTAGATCCCGAGAATTTTCCAGTTATCAAAGGGTTTTCATAGTAGCTGGTAACAAGAGCTTCAATGGAGCCCTGTCCTTTTAGTGGAAAGCTAGTTATCATTCCCACATCCTCAAGATTGATCCAGGATCCCAAAACAATAGGGATGTGAAATTTCATGTTGTCTGTAAAACCATACCACGAATTCTTAATAATAAGTCTGCTAGTCTCATCACGGGTCTTTACAATGCCGTCATGCAGTTTGACTCCATCCGCTCCGATGGTAACGTTGCCGTCAACAAACACTTTCCTAGGCAGTTTCATGATCGCTCTGTTATCAACATCAAAGTCATCAACAGTAAGCTTTACCTTTGCATCTGCCAGCAGCGTGTCTGTTGAAAAGACATAGTTTGCTTTACCTGAAACAATGAGATTTACAATTCCGCTAGTAGTCATCCTGTCAAGACAGTTGTCAAGGTCAAAACCATAAAGTCTTGTAACTCCGGTGATCTTTTTATCTTTGTATGGAAAATCCCCGTCAAGAGAGAGGAAGATTTTTCCTTTATGAAAAAGGTTCATTCTATCAATGTGCATTACTGTTGGAGTAATATTTAGAAACGCATGAATATCCCACGGTTTGAAGCCTTCATATTCAATTCCTAAAGTTGAAAGCACGACGTCAACGTGAGGAGTTTTTTCAGAAATGTTAAGAACAAAGTCTGATTCAAGCTGTCCTTTTGCCTTTTCATTAAAGAGCGCTGTAACTTTTTCAAGTGAAACAGAAAGTTTTCCTTCAAAGTTCCCCATGCTGTCAGCTTTCTTTCCTGAGATTTTTATTCCCTTTGTTTCAAGCTCAAGCGAGCTGAGAATATAGACATATTGGTGAGCTTCAATTTCCGTTTTAAGTTTTATGCTGAGCTTTTCATTAATGTTTTGCGCAAAGAGTTCAGTGTTCTGGGCTGTAAGGGTGTAGTTCCTGTTTCCCTTTAATGATATTTTATCAGCAATAGCTCCATTTTTCTTATCAATAACAGCAATGATTTTCAGATTATCAATGTCTATTTTTTCAATTGGAAAGAATGGAAGTTCATCAGGAACCGTAATGTTGGTAGTTTCAGTAAGCCAATCGCTGTCAAATGTAAGGACCGAGTCATGCATGGTGAGGTTTCTGATGACGATTTCTTTTTTAAGGAAACCGCTTGTTCTTCTGGAAAAACTGACCTTAAGACTATCTGTCTTAAATTCAAGAAGATCTTTTATCAAAATACTGAGTTTTGATATTTTTATATTGCCGTCAAGATCCAAATCTACCGTAGAGAAGTTGTAGCTAACTCCAAAAAATTTGAGAAAATAGGAAGAAGCCGGGTAAAAGGTAAAGTTGATAATGAAAAGAAAAGCGACAATAAAAACAAGTGTCGAAGATATAAATTTAAATCTTTTCACGTAAACCCGCTAAAATGGAGCGGGCGACGGGACTCGAACCCGCGACATCAAGCTTGGGAAGCTTGTACTCTACCAGCTGAGTTACGCCCGCAAAAAACCCGCAAATTTATATCTTTATAATGGCAAAAAGTCAATTTATTAGGAACAGGAACCTACAGACAATTATATAATTAATATCATTATTTATTTAATATAAAGACTAAGAGAGATTTGAATTTTTGGTAAGATCGCTGCCATTTATATAGGCTGTGACAAGTTCTCGCAGAGTAGGATTTCTTCCGCGGTCTTTGTTCGTGAGGATGACTTTTTCGTTTACTATCGGGCCGATAATATTGTCTGATGGTATTGATTCAGTTCCCGGTATTACTCGATGTTCAAAAAGGGCTTTTTCTATTGTCTCAAAATAGATGAGATTACTATGATTTATGACTGCAAGTCTATCGCATCCATTGTTGAATTCAGTAATTTCATGCGTGCTGACAATCGCTGTTCTGCCTTTTGCTATTTCTTTCTTTATTGCAGTATGAAATTTTAACCGCATTGAAGGATCAAGATGCTGCAATGGTTCATCAAAAAGCATGACCGGAGCATTAGATGAAATTACAAGAGAATTGAAAAGCCAGGTTTTCATGCCTTTTGAGAAGTTCTTAATAGGTTTTTTCAGATCAAGATTCATTGTTGATATCAGCCTGGAGTAAGTTAGAGAATCAAACTCCGGATAAAGAAGTTCCCACAGTTGCTGATATTTAAAAGCGTTGAAACCTTTGAAGAATTCCCTATTCTCTTCTGCAAGAGCCGTCTGAATACTTTTATCTTTTCCGCCGAAATTTAAGCTTCCAATCTGTGAAAAGAATTCACCTGCAAGAATTCTCAGGAGTGTTGTTTTCCCGGCGCCGTTAGGACCAACTAAAATCACGTAACTTCCTTCAGGAACTGAAAAAGATACATCGGTAAGAGCTGCAGTTCTGCCAAATTTTTTCGAAAGGTTTAAAGCGTTGATCACCATTTTTCCTTCCTGTCATAAATAAAAACAAAAAATGATGTCAGTAAAAGAGCAATACTTAAAACTGAAGAATAGAGAGGGCTCTTGTGATAAAGCGGGCTTATAAGCTTGTAAAAATTTGTTGTAATGTCTCCGTAGCCTCCTCCGATAAGGTCAGCAATAAGGAAAAAAACAGGGAATATAATACTGTCAGCACCTTTTAAAGTAACAAGCATCAGTATTCCAAAGTATGCACTGTAAAAGATAAAGTTTTCAAAAAATATCATTGGATCAACCTTTCCGAAAAAGAAAGATTCTCCTATCACAGTCGCAGATGAGACCATTAAAAAGCCAAAGATATAGGAGAAAACCATAAGCTCTGCCCTTGAAAAGGGAAGTGAAAGCAAAAGTTTAAGACTTCTGGCGTTAATGTTTAAAGGGAGAAGCTTTGTTATAAGTAGAAAAATAAAAAGATATCTGATCTCTCCTGGAATGATTATGCCGAGAAAGACCAAAGGAAGGATCTTTCTTTTTGTTTCTGTTTCAAAAAGAAGGAAAGCTTCAAAGTTCTTTAATATTTTTAAAGTCTTTGTCATTCTTCTTCATCCCCAATGGAAAAGTTAAACTTCTTGATCTTCAGATCATTTCCGGAATTAAGATCAAGATTCTTTTTTACAACAAAGAGAAATAAAATGGCAATTATCGCTAATCCTGTGAAAAGAATCTTTCTTTTTATTAAAAATCCGGTTGAGATGAAAAGTATCACCATGAGTCCTATCTGAAAATAACCTCTTTCAAACAGCGATACTAATATTGTCAGAATAAGAACTATGTAGAAGGTAATTTGATTTCTCATATTTTTTTTTCAAAAAAAAACGCTTTGAGAGCAATGCCCCCAAAGCGTTAGAATTTAAACCGAATAAAAATTATTCAGTGGTTTCTTCTTCTGTAGCAGCTTCTTCAACAGGAGCAGCTTCTTCTGTAGCAACTTCTTCAACAGGAGCAGCTTCTTCTGTAGCAACTTCTTCAACAGGAGCAGCTTCTTCAACAGGAGCAGCTTCTTCAGCAGGAGCTGTCTTTTCAACAGGAGCTTTCTGTACGCCAGCGGTATCTTCCTTCTTCTCAGCTGTTCCGCAAGATACAGCGAAAACCAAAGAAACGATTGCAATAACGATAAATCTCATAACTTCCCTCCATTGGGTTCATTAAAAAGTTAACCAGTAAAAAATAAAAAAACATTTTACAAAATCTCCAGAATATATAGCACGAAATTTTAAAAAGTCCAGAAAACTTCCATAAAGTTGAGGAATTTGTAATATTTCCAGAGAAAAAATGTTAACTTTTCGAGGGAGAATGTTTTGAAAAGGTGGTTAATTTCAGTTTTTTTCATTCTAATTTTCATGTTTTCATGTCAGGATACTTCACTGAAGCCTGAAGTTGCTGAAAAGCTTGTGAAAGAAAGGCTTGCAAAAATGTCTGGAAGATCGGTTTCATTTTATCTGGGAGCAATTACTGATCCTAATTATTTCTCTGTCTATAAAAAGATTGCGACAGGTAAATATCTTACTTTAAGGGAAAATGTTTTCGTCAAGGTTGCTGGTAAAAAAATGCCCATGTTCGAAGCGACAAACGAAGGAAAGAAGATCTTTAAGTGTGAACAGAACAGATGCACTGTCGAAGTCTGCAAAAATGTATTCTCAGGAATTTCAGGTACTGTCAGAACAGGAAAGTATGCAAAAGTGACATACAAAGTTAAAACAGTTTGTGATGGAGAAATCTACACTATTTTTAAACCGCTTGCAGACAAACAGTATATTAACCCTGAAACTGTTGAAGAGAAGGTTGAGATGCAGTTTACAGATGATGGCTGGATAATTAAGTGATCTGATACACCTTCTATCTTTATTGACCAATACAATATTCAGTATATAATCCCCTGACTTGTTAAGTTTGAGAGGTTAAACTATGAGTGAAATGAAAGAAAAAAGTGCTGAATCAGTTAATTTTATTAAGAATATCGTTGAAGAAGATCTGAAGTCAGGAAAGCATAGTAAGATAATTACCCGTTTTCCGCCGGAACCTAACGGATATCTTCACATCGGTCACGCAAAATCCATTTGTCTGAATTTTGGTATAGCCAGAGATTATGACGGAACCTGCCATCTTCGTTTTGATGACACCAATCCGGAAAAAGAGGATGTTGAATATGTTGACTCAATTCAGGAAGATGTTAAATGGCTGGGTTTTGACTGGGGAGACAATCTTTTTTATGCTTCAGGATATTTCGAGCAGCTCTACGAATGGGCTGTTAGACTGATAAAAGAAGGAAAGGCTTTTGTATGCAGTCAGACTCCGGAAGAAATGCGTAGAGACAGAGGAACGTCCAAAGGAGCCGGTGTTGAAAGTCCGTATAGAAACAGAACGGTTGAAGAAAACCTTGATCTTTTTGAAAGAATGAGAAACGGTGAATTCAAAGAAGGCGAGCAAATGCTCCGAGCTAAGATTGATATGACTCACCCCAGTGTTCTTCTTCGTGATCCTGTAATGTATAGAATTATTCATAAAAATCACCACAGAACAGGTGATAAATGGTGTATCTATCCGACTTACGATTTTGCCCACGGACAATCTGATGCCATAGAGGGTATAACACACTCATTGTGCACGCTTGAATTTGAAGATCACAGGCCTCTTTATGAATGGTTTCTTGAGGCTATAAAACCGGAAGCTAGACCTCGTCAGATCGAATTTGCAAGACTAAATCTGACAAGAACAGTGATGAGCAAAAGACTACTCATGAAGCTTGTTGCGGAAGGTCATGTGAAAGGTTGGGATGATCCGAGAATGCCAACAATAGCTGGACTCAGAAGAAGAGGTTATACTCCTGAATCTATTCGGGACTTTGCTGACAGGATCGGTCTTGCAAAAAGAGATAGTATGGTCTCAATTGATCTGCTGGAACATTGTGTCAGAGAAGATCTTAATGCTAAAGCTTTGAGGTTCATGGGTGTTGCTGATCCATTAAAGGTCGTAGTTACAAATTATTCTGAAGATATAGTTGAGGAATTCGATGCGGCAAATAACCCTGAAGACGAAAGTGCAGGCAAAAGGAAGGTTCCTTTTGCAAAAGAACTGTGGATAGAAAAGTCCGATTTTATGGAAGAGCCTGTTAAGAAATTCAGAAGACTGGCTCCCGGAAAAGAAGTTAGATTCAGATCAGCATACTATCTGACATGTACAGATTTTATAAAAGATGAAAAAGGCAACATAACAGAAATTCACTGTACTTACGATCCCGCATCAAAAGGTGGCTGGACAGATGACGGAAGAAAGGTCAAAGGTACAATTCACTGGGTGAGTGCAAAACATTGTATTCCAGTTGAGACGAGACTTTACGACCATCTTTTTTCAGTTGATAATCCGATGGATGCAGAAGAGGGAAAAACTTTTTTAGACTATCTTGATCCTGAATCTTTCAAAGTTGTTACAACCATGGCTGAACCAAATATAACCAGCCTTAAATCAGGTGAAAAATTTCAGTTTGAAAGAGTCGGATATTTCTGTGTTGATCCTGATACAACCAAGGATAAGATCGTTATCAACAGAATCGTTACACTCAGGGATAAGTGGGCGAGAATGCAGAAGAAAGGCTGAATAAACTTATCATAGGTGTGTGCTTACTTTAACACATATCTGAGAAAGAACAATGCGGCTGAATAGAGGATGAGGATGGAAGCTCCTGCGAGATAGAAGCCGCCTGCCAGGATGAGAAGATAGAAAATGACAAGTCCTGTGGAAGCGCCTATGGTGTCTATTGCATAATAGAGAGAAATGTTCTCTTTGTCCGAACTTATAAGAGCTTTTGGAAAAAGTGTGCCCATGAAAAACGCCGCAGGTCCTATCGCAACCGTTATCCAGAGCAGTTTAAGATAAACTGGAAATGAAAGCGGTGCATAGAAGAGCATAAGCATCATTGCTGTCATTGAAGTGAGAATAAGCACGGAAAGATATTTTGAATGGATACGGTCATGGAAAAATGTCCCGAAAGCCGTCCCGAGCACAAGCACTCCAAGTAGGAATGAAGCGGTCTCGAGATAACCTCCCAGATACGCTCTCATGCTGTTGATGATATAAAGTTCAGCTGTCATGAACGCCATTCCGAGGATGGAAAAGAAAGTTGAAGATATACGATGCTTCGACATCATTATCAGATATACTGTCACAGTTATCAGAAGAGCCAGAAGAACAAAGAAAGGAATTGCCTGCGACCAGTCCCTGAAATAAAGCAGAGGCCGGTTGTCGGTGATCGGAGCCACGCCGAACGAGCTTTTTCTGTAAAGTTCGCTTGACATTACCGGATTGAGCTTAAGTTCAGGTCTATTAAGATATTCCTCCCACCATGAGATCTTTTCAGAGGAATTGGAAGCTACTATAAAATCGAAGTTCATAGGTATGTTCTTCATTACTGAAACATGCCCTTCAAAAAGTCTCCACTGAACACCTGCAGGCAGAGCGTTGATGAATTTCGGAGCTGGAATAAGCTCTTTTGTCACAAGAATAATAAAAATTCCATCTTTTTTCAAATGATTCAGAGCCTGTTCAATCCCCTCGACAGTGTATAAATAGTTTTCAATACTGATAAAACTATGCGGCGTTGTTGAATAACTGAGATCGGCTGCCTCGAAGATCACCACATCAAATGTTTTATCTGTACTGTCGAGAAACGCCCTGCCGTCACCTGCATAGACCTGCTCTATTTTATTATAAATATTTCTGTTGTATGACGACAAAGGTCCCTTCATAGCATTTACTACGCCGGAATCAAGTTCCACAGCGGTTATAGTGGATGCCTTTGTGAGCGAAAGGAGCCCGTATCCTCCTCCGGAACCGACAACAAGTACATCGCCGGTCAGATTGTCATAGAGCATTTTGCGGAGAGGAATATCAAACTGCGGATCTCCGACTGCCCACTGCTGAGCACGATTGTAAAGCCCGGCAAGCCTGCCGTCACTCATTTCATAAAAATCGAGCCTCGAATACGGCGACCAGAAGCCTTTTATCAGTTTACTTTCGCCTTCCTCCCATAGATGCGGTTGAAGCGCAAAATATTTGAACAATGTATCTTCCGCATTAAATAAAGGAACCGTGAGTGCAAAGAGAAAAACAATTCCGGCGATAAGCTTTCTATTGTACAGAAATGGAAGGGCAGATATTATCGAAGCCGGGATGAAAACATTCCAGATACCTATAGAAGTGAAAAGGTAAGCTGAAAGAATGTATCCTGCAAAAAATGCGACAGCCAGAAGTGTTATCAGATATTTAAGTTTCACGTTACTTTGACCAGATATTTCTCTGTAGCATATTCCCGTTAGAGTTCCTCCGGTTATTAGCGGTACCGATGTGAAAAGTATCGACGCAAACACTGGATTCTCAGGCATAAAAAAAAGACTTCCAGAGAGATTTATAAGAACTGCCGACAAAATATACGATACAGCCATGACTGCAATAAGCGGATTAACAAAATTCCGTAATTTTTCAGCGGCTATTGCTCCGGCTCCGGTAAAAAAGATAGCAAGACACGATATCAGAGAAATCGCAAAAAGCATCTGAAAAGGGAACACATAGGTCAGAAAACGGATCGACACAGCTTGGAACACAGCACCTGAGAACGCTGTAGTCCCGGCAAGGAAAAGCCAGAACCCAGCAGTGTGAATTCCCCTTTCATTCTTTAAAAACATGATCGACTCCGCTATTTAATTAAACCAAAACATCGAAGTTTAAGTAAAAAGAACCAGCATGTCAATTCTGCACAAGATTTCAAGATTGTATAATAAAAATCTTACAAAAGGGGATCTTATCGGGTGTCTGGTTGATATGTGAATAAAAAAGAAATTATCTGTGTAGAATAACTGAGGCTAATTTATTTTGTCTATTTTCAAAGGCTGCTGTATAATAAATTTTTATTAATAAATAAAATAACTTATGCGGATTTTAAAAAAAGTTTTTTTCTTAAGCTTATTTTTGTTACTTTTTTCATGTGGTGGCAATAAATCTAAATTGATTTTAGATACAGACAACGTTTCTGATGAGAATGCTGATAATGAGATCATGACTGATGACGATGACTTTGATGAAAGTGAATCTGATGATTATGATGGGAATAGTGATGATCTTGATAATGAAGTGTCTGATATTTCAGATCAGAAGGATTCTGATGTAAAAACAGATGCTGATATTGATACGTTTATTCCCGAAATATTTCCTCCTGACAAAGTTTATTTCAGAACATCTACCAGATCTTTTAATGTTAAATATTATGTCGCTTTACACGAAGGTCAGATATGGGTGAAACCGAATGAAGAAATGACCGGGGATAGCGGAGAATGGCAACTTCTGGGAGCTACCGGAAAACCGTCGGGAAACCAGTTGCCGAATTTTGGTGTTCCTCATTCTATCAAAGAAATATCGTCAGATGGTGTACATTTAATGGCTATTTCTGATGTCGGAAATTTTTATCGCGGATCAGATATGACTACAAATATTCATGATTATTTTACTTGGACTGATGAATGGGGTGGTGTAGGAGCAACCGGTCCCGGAATGATAACTGAATTTTCGACGAAATCCGGATGGTCTGTTTCAGACTCACATCCTTTTGGTGTAAAGCAGTACGAAGACCCAAATGGCACTGTTCATAGTGTCGGTGCCGGGGTCGCTCATGTTTATAGGCTTAGTGAAGATGGGTGTCGTTTACATTTCAATGACTGGTGGCTTCCAAACGACTGGAGTAGAGAGATATGTACGCCTCAACGGGGTGCTTTTAAAGCTTTGAATATCAGTGTAAGTGCTTCAACTATTTTTTTAATTGGCGAAAATGGAGAAATGTATACCCGATTGTACGATTTTGATACAGGTGGGGAAAACAGTTTGCTTACTTATTCATATATTGTTCCCGTAAATTCAGGCACGACAAGAAAACTACCGGTGGAATGGGTTCAGCAACCTGAAATTACTGATGGTTATATTACTAAAAAAATTACGATCTTTCAAAATGGCGTCGGAAACAGTGCAAGAGTACTGCGAGTTGAAGGAATGAAGGAGGGAGTTAACGGATTTTTTTATAAAAACATAAATGATGTCGGTTGGACTTTTCAAAAGACAGATCTTTCCGTCTATCTGCCTTTTATAAATGATCCTGACTCTGCAACTATTTCTCCACCAATTGAACCTGATGATCATTTGTTTGCCGGAACAATGAGCAGAAATGGTCAAAATCTCGGAATAGACTTTTTGGATTTAAATATGGTCTGTAGTCCGGGAATTGTTCAACTTCGATATAACGGAACAGTGGTAACAGTCAGTGGAAATACTCTCAATCTGGAATTTCATCATGTTAACACTATGATCGACTACAATCGACCTGTTCATTTCTGGGATCAGGGGTTTTCTGCGAAAGTACAGGCGGCGTTACTTGTTCCTGCCTCGATCGGGCAGATTGATAATACAGAAGCCAGAGAATTCATAGTTTCATTTTTTGATAAAAGAGATGTTATAAATTTTGTTGGTGAAATGAATTCCAATCAAATAAATTTTGAAGAAATAATGTGGGATCAGGTATTTAGAGTTCCTGCAGAAGAAAAAGGATTTGTCTGGCCTTTTTCGATATCTGCGAATTTTGTTCCATAATTTATCCGGGAGTGTTTAATGGGACTGTCTGGAAGATACTGTTTCTTTGTGTGAGGAAGAGGCCCTTTAAAGTTTATTGAGATACCTGTTTGAATTTCTGGATTCTGTTATTTCCCTGATCAACAACAAAAACATTTCCATCATTATCCACAGTGATTCCTGTAGGATTGTTAAACTGTCCGTCACCACTTCCGCTTTCACCGAATTTTGTTATAAAACTACCTCCCAGTGAAAATTTCTGAATTCTGTTGTTGCTTGAGTCGGTGACAAAAATATATCCGTCTTCAGATATGGTAATGTCTGTAGGATTATTAAATTCACCGTCATTTGATCCTAAACTGCCAAATGAAAATACAAAGCCTCCGTTGTACATCTGATAGACGTTTATTCTATTGTTTCCGCTGTCTACAACATAGATATTTGTAATACTCCAGTAGTCTATATTGTCAAAAATTGCTGCACCTGACGGTGTTTTCAATTTTCCTTCCTCGCTGCCTTCGGATCCAAAAGATCTGACATAGTTAAGGCAGTAGTCGTTAAGGCATTCACTATTAGAATAATTTGAAAGATTTAAAACATGTATTTTTGAATTTTCCTTATCAACAACATGTATGAGACTCATTTCTTCACCGTAGATATTCCATATAATAAATGAAGACGTGAAGCCGTAAAGCATTTTGATGTCAGTTTCTCCGGGATCAAAATTGAAATCCATATAATAGATTGAGTCCATAAAAGAGCTTCCCCCGTCGAATCCTGTTGTCAGAAGAATCGGGTTGCCCGAAGGCGCAGGATAGGCCAATCCCGGATAAACAACACTGAAACCTAAAGAGGTCTGACTAATATAAGAAAGATTTTCAGGATCAAGAAACTGCACTCTGTTGTTATCCGTATCTGCAATGACTAGATTATAGTCGATATAATTAATACCCGTAGGATTCTGAAATTGACCAGTTGCATCTCCCTCTTCGCCGGATGTTTTATTAAACACATATTCGGTTTCATCTATAAAGGAATATCCAGAATCCATGTTGGAAAAATCGCTTCTTTTTAAACTGTAATCAGCTTTTGCTTTGTAATAATATTTCTGTCCCGGGACAATGTTTTCGTCGCTAAATTCGTTGCCTGTTGTCCATGTGTTGTCGAGGTTTTCAAATGGTCCCGATTCACTATCAGATCTATAAATATAAACTTTTGGTGAGTTAGGTAGCTCATCCCAGGTAACTAGAACTCTGTTATGCGATATTCCATCGTCTGCGGAAAGATTTTCGGGAGCTTTGTAATAAGTATCCGAATCGTTATCAGTTTCTTCATCAGTATCTTCATCAGCTTCATCAGCTTTATCATCAATTTTCTCATCATTATGGTCACTATCATCAAATGCAACATCAGACTCGGAATCTGTTAACAAGTCAGACTCATGATTTATGTCGTTATATTCAATGTCAGGTTCCTGGTCAGAAACCTCAGAGGAGTCTTTATCGTTGATAATTTCATCGTTGTTACCGGATGATTTGCTTTCACAAGAAAAGAAAATCAGCGATAAAAAAGCAACGGATAAAAAAATTTTTCTCATGGCGACCTCATTTCAATCAAATAAATTTTGTTAAAGTTAAAACTCGTAGCAACCGATGTCTGGAGTGGTAAGATTTCGTTTCTTTCCATCCAAATCATCTTCTGGTGCTGTTATTGTTGCTCCGTAATCAAGAGCTGGAGATCCAGCTGCATGATGAAAGTTTCTTCCAGCTTCATCAACAAAAGTTGGGGTCTCTGTTGAAACTCTATCCTTTTTTATATCATCTCCACCAAGATCACCATCCATCACAATTGAAGAATAAACGGCAACATCATTGTTATCGCTGTTATTATATATCTCGGTTGGTCCATTCTCCCAAAAGATTGAGTTAAAAATATCTGCAAAAGTATTGTCATAAACATGTATTCCCGCTCCGCGTTTAGTGTCGGTGCTTCCAAGATCATTGTTATAAATAATTGATTGCATAACAAATAGATAACTATCTTCTCGTGCATAGAGACCGGCACCATAATCATCTGAAAAATTATCATAAATGAGTGAGTTTATTATATAGGCATTTCCATTCTGCGCAATACCAATAGCCCCTGCTCGTGCAGTATCCCCATGACATTCATTGTTACGCATTGTGACTTTCTGAAGGGTAATGTCTGAGCCAAATACATAAATGGCGCCACCATACCCATCACCTTCGTTATTAACTGCTGTTGCGCTATTTCCATCAAACAGAGAGTTATTAATAGTAACCGTACTTTGATCAGCATAAATGGCACCACCGTAGCCATTATCGTGCTCATAGCTCCACTTAGTGTCTTCTCCACCGACGGCACTGTTTGCTATAAACTGGCAATGATTGAAAACAACAGTAGAGCTTAGAACCGCAACTGCTCCTCCAACACCTGGGTAACCCCGGTCATTGGTTCCTTCTCCTTCTGCACCATTATCTTTAAAAATGACATCGTTGACAATCATATCTGTCACATCTTCAACATAGAGAGCCCCTGCATAGTTTGCTCCAGAGCCGTGGTTAACATTATTTTGGAGAGTAAGATTTTGTAATTTTGAAGCAGTTGATCCAATAAAAAGATTATCAATATCATTTTCACCATCTATGGCAGTAACATTCATAACGAGATCTCTCTGAATAAGTTGCTGCTCACTGCCCGCAAAAGCTCCATACACATGAATTGATTCAGCAAGGCTTATAGGTTCAATTGGTTTATATACGCCATTTTTCACCCACACCTGGCAAAATGGCTCACCATCTACAACAGCAAGACGTGCACTTTCAATCGCCTCAGGAATGGAAGAAAACGCTGTTTCCCATGAAAGACCATCTCCGCCTGGAGTTACAAGGCCACCATTAATCGTACGAGCACAATCACAGACATCAGTTTCTTCATTACAACCAATTACACAGGGATGTGAACCAGTTTGACAGACTCCATTACCATCGCATATTTCAGCACCATTACAGAAAACACCATCTGTACAGTCAATGTCATTTTCACATTCAGGCGTCGTATCTCCTGTATTACCCGTATCGCCTGTGTCACCAGTATCTCCTGTATTGCCGGTGTTCCCTGTATCACCGGTATCTCCGGTATTGCCGGTATTGCCGGTATCTCCTGTATCACCGGTATCTCCAGTATTGCCGGTGTTCCCTGTATTGCCCGTATCTCCAGTATTACCGGTGTTCCCTGTATTGCCCGTATCTCCAGTATTGCCGGTGTTCCCTGTATTGCCCGTATCTCCTGTATTGCCAGTATTGCCCGTATCTCCTTCTGGTCGTATGAGTTTTCCACCACTGCACGCAGTAAAGGAGAAAGCGAATATCACGATAAACATCAAAAATAAAAATCGCATAATAATCCCCAAACAGTTAACAATCATTAATAATAATTCTAAAAAAAACCGGAGTAAATGTCAAGAGAGGAAGAAGTGCTGTCATTCGAGATTCTGCAAATAATTTATATAGTTTAGGTGTATTTAATTTGCTAGGCATCCTTTATAGATGAAAAGGGTTTAATTTACTCACCAATTATCTTACAAAGAACTCTTTTCTTTTATTTTTAACCCACTATACTGACAAATGTTGATGATTTATATTTTTTATGGAGGAAAATATGTGTGCATTCAGTTACAAGGAACTTGGCCTGGTAAATACAGTTGATCTTTTTAAAAAGGCCGTTGCCGGCGGGTATGCTCTTCCTGCCTACAATTTTAATAACATGGAGCAGCTTCAGGCTATTATTCAGGCCTGTGTTGAGACAAATTCACCAGTAATTCTGCAAGTATCCAAAGGTGCCAGAAACTATGCAAATGCGACTCTTCTTAGAAATATGGCCAGAGGCGCAGTTGAGTATGCAAAAGAGCTCGGCAAAGAAATTCCGATAGTACTTCATCTGGATCATGGTGCAGATTTTGAGATCTGTAAAGAATGTATTGATAACGGTTTCAGTTCAGTAATGATCGATGGAAGTCATCATTCCTATGAAGAAAATGTTGCACTTACAAAAAAAGTTGTTGAGTATGCTCATTCAAGACCTGATTACGTTACAGTTGAAGGTGAACTTGGTGTTCTTGCGGGAATTGAAGATGATGTGGTTGCAGAAGCTTCAACATATACTCAGCCAGAAGAAGTTATTGACTTTGTTGGAAAAACGGGTGTTGATTCACTTGCTATTTCTATCGGAACGAGTCATGGAGCAAACAAATTTAAACCTGAGCAGTGCGTCAGAAATGAAGAAGGTGTTCTTATTCCGCCGCCACTTCGTTTTGACATTCTTGAAGAAATAGAAAAGAAACTTCCGGGATTTCCAATTGTTCTTCACGGTTCTTCTTCTGTTCCTCAGAACCTTATCAAAGTTATTAATGATAATGGCGGGAAAATGAAGGATGCCGTGGGAATTCCAGAAGAACAACTTAGAAAAGCATCGAAAAGTGCAGTCTGCAAAATCAATATTGATAGTGATGGAAGAATTGCCATGACGGCTGCTATCAGAAAAGTTTTGAATGATAAACCTGAAGAATTTGATCCCAGAAAGTATCTTGGACCAGCGAGAGATTCATTAAGGGAAATATATAAGCATAAAAACGAAAACGTTCTGGGAAGTGCCGGGAAAGCATAGAAATGAACGTTTACCACTCTCTTGAACAAGTTCCCCCTACAGCTGGATTGTCTGTAGCAATCGGAAATTTTGACGGTCTGCATCTAGGACATAATGAGATACTTGAAAAGTGTAAAGAAAGCGGGAGCCGCCCAACGGTTCTTACTTTTGATGTTCATCCCAGAGAGTTCCTTTTTCCAGAATTTATGCCCGGACTACTGACAACTAAAAAGGAAAAGTACCTTTATCTTGAGGCATCGGGAGTTGATTCTGTTGTTGAGCTATCTTTTGAGAAAGTAAGGAATATGGCTTCTGTTGATTTTCTTAACATGCTTAAAGATTATCTTGATATTCAATCAATAACGGTGGGGTTTAATTTCTTTTTCGGCAAAAATCAGGAAGGAAATTCTGACATGCTTTATTGGTGGGGAAGGTCGGCTGGAGTAAAGATCAATGTGATTCCTCCCTTTATGAAAAGCGGACTGAGAGTAAGTTCAACATCTGTCCGTTCTCTTATTCTTTCAGGAGAAGTTGAAAGAGCTTCGACACTTCTTGTTTTTCCATACGTTGTGTCCGGAAAGGTAATAAAGGGTCTACAGCTGGGAAGAAAAATGCAGTTTCCGACAATGAACCAGGTTGTTCCCGAGAAGATCGTTCCCCCAAACGGTGTTTATCTGACGTTAACAGTTTATAAAGACAGGCAGATGAAATCTATAACTAACATTGGAAATAGCCCTACTATAGATGTTGAGTCTATAGACAGACGTATTGAAACATGGGTTGTTGATGAAAATGTTGGAGACATGTATGGAAATGATATTTCAGTCTATTTTTTCAAAAAGATCAGAAATGAAATAAGGTTCTCTTCAAAAGAGAAACTTTCAAAACAGATCACTGAGGATAGGTTGGAATTCGATGATTACTGGAAGTCCCGTAAATCCGGCAAGTTGCCCTTTATAGATGCCTCAAATAAAGTCTCAAAAGATTAAAAATTTGCAATTACAATAACTCTGGGTATTATCATCCGTGATTTTTTGTTGTTGTAACAATGGTAAGGAGAGAATAATGTCTCGTAAATGTGAAATTTGTGGCAAAAAACCAATGTTTGGACATAATGTAAGTCACGCTCATAATAAGACCCAAAAGATACAGCATCCTAATGTTCAGAAGCTTAGGATTCAGGATGATTCAGGTAGCGTAAAGAAAATTTATGTTTGTACCAGATGTCTGAGAACGGGAAAGATTAAGAAAGCGATCTAACTTTAGGAGTTTTCTTCAGAGATTTCCATTTCACTTAGTGCAGCTTTAAGATTATCGATACCTTCAGCAATGTTATCCATATTTGTTGCGTATGAAAATCTAATATAACCGGGAAGTCCAAAGCTTTCACCTGGAACAACACCGACCTGAGCTTCATCAAGAAGATAATTTGCAAGATCAATAGTGGAGTTGATCTTATGATCGTTAATAGTTGAATTCAGATAGTGTTTAAAGTTTGCAAAGACATAAAAAGCTCCCTGAGGATAAGAACAGTTAAGATTAGGAACGCCCATAAGTTCCTGATACATAAACTGTCTTCTTCTGTTAAATCGTCGCACCATCATTTCAATATCATTTTGTGAGCCGTTGAGTGCTTCAACCGCAGCATACATCGCAATTGTATTTGCATTAGATGTCGTATGTCCTATAAAAAACTTCATTCTTTCAATAATATCTCTTGGTCCAGCTACATAACCTATTCTCCAGCCAGTCATAGCGTAAGCTTTTGAAACGCCATTGATGACGACAACATTTTTTTTATATTTTTCTCTCACAACTGAAGCAAGAGATATGTGTTGAACATGGTCGTAAGTAATTTTTTCATAGATCTCATCACTTATAACAATGATGTTACGTTCAGCAAGATAGTTTACTATTTCCTCAAGATCCTTAAGTGTATAGACAGCTCCAGTTGGATTGTTCGGAGAGTTGATGATTACTGCTTTTGTTTTGTTTGTTATTACTTTCTTAATATCTTCCAGTGTAAGTCTGAATGCCTGTTTTTCAGAAGGATAGCACAGAGCCGGAACTCCGCCTGCGAGTTTAATAAGGCTGGGATAGCTTACCCAGTATGGAACAGGTAGAATAACTTCATCTCCGGGGCTGATGATAGCTGTCAAAAGTGCAAACAGTCCATATTTGGCGCCGCTTGAAACAATAATGTTGTTCTCGTCGTAGTGAAGGTTGTTTTCCCTCATGAATTTTTGTCTGATAGCACATTTAAGTTCTGAAATACCTGAAGCATCGGTATACTTTGTTTTACCTTCGTCAATTGCCCGTTTAGCAGCGTTTTTAATTGATATGGGCGTATCAAAATCGGGTTCTCCTGCAGAAAAAGAAATTACATTAAATCCCTGAGCGTTCATCCTCTTTGCTTTTGCAGCAATCTCAAGAGTAATTGATTTTTGGAGGATAGCTGTCGTTGTACTAAGTCTGTAGCGTTTTTTTTCATCTCCGTTTTCATTAATTTCATTACCGTTTGAACCGTTTCCAGTTGTTTTTTCAACTTTGGTTTTAGGAGCCATCTTTACCTCATTTCATAAAGAAATTATTAAATATCTGTTATAAAAAAGAGCACAATATCAATGTGAGTATAGCTTGTAAGTAACCATAATCAAGTAAAAAAACTATAGAAAAGTATGAAATAAAAGGAGATGTTGATTAGTTGAAGTTTTTGATCATTCGCTTGTGTTCCCTGTTTCTTATTGTTACAGGGTAGACTTTGTTTATATTAAACTTTTTGTTCTTAAAATGAATTTTATGTTTTCCGGGATCGATAGCATGCTTAATAATGGGGGTTGACTTAATAAGTTTTCCATCAATGTAGACGTTTGCCCATGGCCTGCTATTAATGCTGATATAGGCCTTTCCTGACTTACGGGCTTTACTTTTTAATGTGACGGATGCTTTCTTTCTGCTTTTAGTTTTTTTGTACTTTGAGCCTTTTATAGGTTTTAGTACAAGGCTGATCTCTTTGTTGATGTTTGCGGCGACCTTTCCTATGTTTTGTTCAACAGGATAATAATGACTTTTTTCTGCACGGATCTTGATATCAAGTCCAACAGGAATATTTACGACAGTCGGAGTAACAGCACTGGTTTTTTTCTCATTAATGAAGAGAGTTGCGCCATCAGGGTCGGACTTAATGGTCAGCATTGTTTTCTGTTCGCCGATCTTATACATTTTAACATTTCTTGTGGAAGTTTCGCCCTTTTTAAGAACAACAGACTGTTTGACAGAGACAAATCCGGGTTTTGCCAATTCAAGTTCATGAGTTCCCGGGAGAATTCCTTCTATCTTACACGGAGTTTCACAACGCTTCTGGTACATTGTTCCTTCATTGAGGGTTACAATGGTCTTCTGCTCAGAAGAATCCACTAAAAATGTTGCTGTATCTTTTTTCTGTTTGAGAATATCTATTCCGAAGTAGATTATAGTCGCAAGTATAGTGATTACGGCAAGGAAGGCGGCAAATTTTTTGCCTTTAGACGATGCTGTCGGAATTTCTATGTCATCTGTTCCTTCGTCGTTACTCATGTTCGGTTGATAGGAAGATCTTGATCGGTTGAGTTCTGTCGGTTTTGCAAGTTTTTTATATTCTTCAAGTTTAGCTGTTTCTTCTTCCAGTTCATCTGCAAAAAACTCACCCATGAAGTTCATCATGTCCTGTCTGGTAAAGTTGTTTCCACTTGAGTAGCTGAACTTCTTGAGGTCTTCTGCAAATTCACTTGCCCATTGATATCTTTCTTCTCGATCTTTAGCTAGGGCTTTAAAAACGATTCTGTCAATTTCCGGAGGAACAGAGCTGTTAAATACGCTTGGTGGCGGAACTTCGGCCTTTCTTATCTTTTCAAGGGTTTCAACGTCGTTTTTCCCAAGGAATAGTCTTTTTCCGGTAAGCATTTCAAAAAAGACGACCCCGAGTGAGAAAATATCACTTCTTCTATCTATCGGTCGTCCACTAACCTGTTCCGGAGACATATAGCTGAATTTTCCCTTGAGCATTCCTGCCTGAGTCTTTGTGGACTTACTTTTTGCTTTAGCAATACCGAAATCAATAAGTTTGACGGTACCTTCGTAGGAAATAATCATATTTTGAGGAGAGATGTCTCTGTGGACTATGTTCAGAGAGTTCATCTTGTCGTCTGCTTTCCTGTGAGCGTAGTCAAGTCCTTCACATACCTGAGCTATAGTGTATGCACTTTGCTCAACAGGCATAAGGAGGTCGACTCTTTTCAAACGTTTTCTAACAGTTTTAATATCCTTGCCGTTGACAAGTTCCATCGCAATGAAGAAGGTATCATCAATTTTACCAAGCTCAAGGATCTGTACGATGCTTGGATGCTGAAGTCTTACAGCGATCTTGGCTTCATCAATAAACATTTTAATGAATTCCTGATCTTCTGCAATTTCAGGAAGGATCTTTTTAATCGCAACGATCTTTTCAAAACCTTCAACACCGAACATCTTGGCTTTAAAAACTTCAGCCATTCCTCCGACATTAATAAGTTCAAGAAGATAATATTTGCCGTATAACCTAGGAAGCTTAAATCCGATTTTCTTGTCACTCATTAGTATTACCGTCATTATCAACTACATTATCTTGACGGGTTATGTTAGTGTTGTTGCAAATATAAGTCAATATATTTAGTGTTAAAATATTGTAAAAAGACAAAGTTAACAGCTTGCTATGCTTGGTTTTTTAAGACGAGCTTTTTAAAATTGTCAAAATGTGCCTTGCAAACAGACCTTAGAGCTTTTTCACCAAAGTCATTAAATATCTTTGAGGCAAGCTTGTCTGATTCGACTCCGCTTCCGGATAGTAGTTTTAAACGGTTGTTAAATATTTTGTCAGAAAGCATTTCAAGTTGTTGTAAATATTCAGCTCTTGCAAGTATTGAAGCAATTGCTACTGCCGGATCTTGTTCAGCTCTAACCCTGAAGGTAACAGGGATTCCAGAAGATCCTCGTTCAATAACTGATGTGATGCTGCTATGTGCTGAGAACTGATCAACAATAATTTTTTTTATGTCTTTTCTCTTTTCCACAAGATTTGAGATTGCCTTGAAATGTGCCCAGGCAAGAAGAGAATTAAGGTTTTTTCCTTTGGATTTAAGATCATCATAAAAGGAATTGTATCTATTCGGATTTATTCTGATTATTGAGTATGAGGTCGGAAAGTTCTTTGTAATATGCTGAGATAGTCCTAATATTTTTTCTCTGTTGAGTTTTTTACTGTCTTTTATATCAAGCGAGAGAAGATCTTTTTCTTTTTCGCCAAGAACAAAGCAGCAGATAGTAAGCGGTCCAAAAAAATCTCCTTTTCCGGCTTCATCAGAGCCTGCAGTTCCTATTTCAGTTAGGAGCGAAAGAAGAATTGACCTTATTTTTGAGTTAGAGGTTACAAATGAAAAACCTTTTTTTTCAGTGTGATAGATCGACACAGAAATGTCTTTTTTTTGTTTTTGAGGGTCCATCGCTTTAAATGATAGCCCATAGGCAATTTCTTTAAAACTTTCCGGAATAACAATAAATCCTGCTTCAAGTATTTTCTGATAGGACGTTTGGGTAAAGTCGGCAAGAACCTTATTTTCCGAATATAGTTCCATTTTTTAAGGCCTCTTTGATCAGTTGATTTATGTTTCTAAAAAGTGCGGCAATTTTAGGGTTTTTCTTGTCTAGTAAAGCAGCTTCATTTTCAATTGTCGTGTCGTCACCCCTTGAAGCGGGACCGCTTATTCCTTTAATTCCTTGCCTGACATTATTTAATGATGACAGCATTAACTGATCTAACAGTTCAAGGGCGACTTTTCTTTCAAAACCCTCATTTTCAAGAAGTTCAAGTGCTGCAATAGATAAATATTGAGAGAAATTTCCGGAAAGAACAGCAGATGTATGGTAGAGGGGTGAAGGGTTAGCTCCTGCGTGAAAATATTTTATTTGAGCAGTTTTAAGGGCATTTTTAAGTGTTTCCGGGTTTTTTGTCCAAAGTGTGAAAGTGATTTTGCCGAGGTCTGTGTCATTCCTGATTGAGCAGTAAGGATGAAGTAGATGTAAGTTTTCTGAATCTAATGAAGCACAAAAGTGAACGATAATAAGATTTTTGAACTTTGCCGCAATTTCGCTTATAATTTCGGCGACTTTGCTGTCAGGTATGGCAAGAAAAAGGATTCCAGCAATGTTCCTGTCAGTTTTTTTAATGTCAAGATGAGACAGAGGCAGGCCAATGATGTTAAAATGTCTTGATATCGCCGAGCCGACCTTGCCTTTTCCGAGTAAGAAAAAATTCATAGTGCCCTTACTGGTATTCAAAAATATCCAAGGCAATAGTATCTTAACATCTAAGGCTAAGTCAAATTTACACTTTTAGCTCATGTCTATTTAATTTGACAAAAAGTGTTTTTGGGTTAAAAAATTGCACTCAGGTGTCATCAGGACATTTTTGTGAATTTGTTTGGAGGGAAACAATGGAAAGACAGGAAATTCTCAGAAAAGTTATTGATCTTGCTGCTGATAAACTTGCTGCCGAAGCAGACGATCTATCTGAGAATACTAATTTTGAGGAAGATCTTAATGCAGACTCTATTGATCTGACAGATTTTATCATGGAACTTGAAAGTGAGTTCGATGTTGAGATTCCTGACGAAGATCTTGAAAAGATAAAGACAGTCAAAAATTCTGTAGACTATATACAGAAAAAACTTTAACTTTATCGGATACATTAATGAGACGTGTTGTCATAACCGGTCTTGGTGCCGTTACCCCGAATGGAAACACCTTTGAAACTTCATGGAACTCGGTGCTTAGTTTCAAAAGCGGGATATCGGAAATTACGAAATTCGATACTTCTGATCTTAACGTTAAAATAGCAGGAGAAGTCAAAGGTTTTGATCCTCTTGATCACGGTATGGACAGAAAATTTGTAAAGAGAACGGATATCGTTTCTCAATATATTCTTGCCGCTGCAAATGAAGCGCTTCAAGATAGTGGAATTTCTGAAAATTATTACAAACCTCAGCGATCAGGATGCACCGTTGCAACAGGATTTGGTGGAATAGAGACTTATGAGCAGAATTATGAAGCTATGCTGAAAATAGGTCCAAAAAAAGTTTCGCCATTCCTTGTTCCTAAGTTCCTTACCAATATGCCGGGAGGGTGGGTCTCCGTGCAGCATAACCTTCAAGGGTATATTTCCTCCTGTGCAGCAGCATGTGCAACGGGTACAGTTTCATTGATAGACGGTTTCAGAGCTATACGCGATAATGGAGCGGACATGATAGTTGCAGGGGCTGGTGAGGCATCGGTTACACGTCATGTAATAGCCGGGTTTGCGAATCTAAAAGCACTGAGCACAAAAAATGATACTCCAGAGTCTGCAAGTTCGCCTTTTGACAGGGATAGGGACGGGTTTATTCTGTCTGAAGGAGCGGCTATTCTTGTTCTTGAAGAAATGGACAGCGCATTAAATAGAGGAGCTGATATTTATGCCGAAATTACAGGTTGGGGGATTACCTCTGATGCTTCTCATTTCACTCATCCCAGTGAGGATGGTCGGGGCATGGTGAATGCGATGAATCTAACCTTGGAGTCTTCAGGCCTTAAACCTAAGTCAATTCAATATATTAACGCTCACGGCACATCTACAAAGATAAATGATGCCGCTGAAACTAAAGCGATCAGAAAAGTGTTCGGTGATTGTGCTGGAAAACTGGTGGTTTCATCTACAAAATCAATGTTGGGACATATGCTTTCTGCAGCGGGTGCTTTTGAAGCGGCTGTAGTCGCAAAAAGTATAAAGGAACAGGTTGTTCACGGTACAGCAAACTACAGAAACTTCGACGAAAATTGTGATCTTGACTATTGTGTCGAAGGACATCGTAGAATGACGCTGGAAAATGTGATGAGCAACTCTTTTGGTTTTGGTGGAATAAATGCCGTAGCAGCGTTTTCCCGTTTTAGTGTGTAATAACTGCTATTTGTCCTAAAAACTTTACTTTTTTAGCATAACAGGTAGAAAATTAACCGCCAAAATTGTGTTACAGATCATTGGAGTTCTTTTGTTATGGAAATCAGTAAAAAGTACGATCATTCGGGACTGGAAAAAAAATGGTATCAGCATTGGGAGAAAAAGGGTTATTTCACGGCTGATCCGGATAGTGATAAACCTGCTTTTTCAATAGTGCTTCCACCACCTAATGTAACGGGTGTCCTTCACATGGGGCATGCTGTGATGGCCGTTGTTCAGGATGTGATGAGCAGATATAAGAGAATGTCCGGTTATGATGTGCTCTGGCTGCCGGGAACAGATCATGCGGGAATAGCCACTCAGATGGTTGTTGAAAGGGCATTGAAGAAAGAAGGCATTACAAAACATGACCTTGGAAGAGAGAAATTCCTGGAAAGGGTTTGGGCCTGGAAAAAAGAGAATGGAGATACGATCACAAAACAACTCAGATGTCTTGGAACTTCGCTTGACTGGTCAAGAGAAAGGTTCACGATGGATGAGACGCTTTCAAAAGCTGTTAAGGAAGTGTTCGTTTCTTTGTATGAAGAAGGTCTGATATACAGAAGTAACTATATAATAAATTGGTGTCCAAGCTGTCACACGGCTCTAAGTGATCTTGAGGTGGACCATGAAGATGATGACGGAAATCTGTGGTACATAAAATATCCGGTTGCCGGTGAAGAAGATAAGTATCTGACAGTTGCCACAACTAGACCTGAGACAATGCTAGGAGATACAGGCGTGGCCGTTCATCCGGAAGATCCGAGGCATAAAGATCTTATCGGCAAAAAAGTAGTGCTTCCGCTTGTAAATAGAGAAATTCCGGTTGTAGGTGACGCAATACTTGTTGATATGGAATTCGGTACAGGTGCGGTTAAAGTAACTCCTGCGCATGATTTTAATGATTTTGAGACTGGCAAGAGACACGGCCTTGAAGAGATGAATGTTATCGATGAGAATGGAAAGATAAATGATCTCGGCGGAAAGTATGAAGGTTTGACGGTTCTTGAAGCTAGAAAAGCAATTGTAGCAGATCTCGAAGCCGGTGGATATCTTCTTAAAATTGAAAAGTATTCACATTCTGTCGGTCATTGTGGAAGATGTGGAACAACGGTTGAGCCGATTCTGTCAAAGCAGTGGTTTATCAAGGTAGAGTCACTTGCAAAACCGGCAATTGATGCTGTGGAAAGCGGAAAAATAGTTTTTCAGCCTGAAAACTGGAAAAAAACATACTACGAATGGATGTACAACATAAAAGACTGGTGCATTAGTAGACAGTTGTGGTGGGGACATCAGATCCCTGCATGGTACTGTGATGACTGCGGTAAAATAAGTGTTTCAAGAGACAGTCTGAAAAAGTGTTCTCACTGTTCATCTGAAAACATTAGACAGGATAAGGATGTTCTGGACACATGGTTTAGTTCAGCGCTGTGGCCTTTTTCAACAATGGGATGGCCGGAAAATACAAAAGAACTTGAGAAATACTATCCGACAGCTCTTATGGAAACAGGGTTTGACATTATTTTTTTCTGGGTTGCCAGAATGATAATGATGGGAATGAAGTTCATGAAGGATATTCCTTTTGAAAAGGTTTATTTCCATGGTCTTGTAAGGGATGAAAAAGGTCAGAAGATGTCAAAAACCAAAGGTAACGTCATCGACCCTCTGGTGATTACAGAAAAGTATGGGGCGGATGCTTTAAGGTTCACTTTTTCAATGATGCCTCTTGCCGCGAGAGATATTAAACTTTCTATTGACTGGATTGAAGGTTACTGGGGATTTATCAACAAAATATACAATGCAGTAAGATTCTGTCTCATGCAGTTTGAAGATGACGAAAAACTTAAATTTGACCCAGCTGAATATATGGAAGATGATTTTTCGTTTGCTGATAAATGGATACTCACCAGACTTGAGTCGGTAACAGTAGACGTGAATAAATCCCTTGAGGAAATGAGATTCCATGACAGTGCGAGTACGCTTTATCATTTTTTCTGGCATGAATTCTGTGACTGGTATATTGAGCTTGTAAAACCTGCTTTTTTCGGTGACGATCAAAAAGAAAAAGAAGTTACAAAAAAGGTTCTGGTAAAAGTTCTTAATGCAAGCCTCAAACTGCTTCATCCTTTTATGCCTCATGTTACAGAAGAGTTGTGGCAGAATCTGCCATTTGATTTTGAAGGCAAGTCTGAATCGATCATGATCAGTCCGTTTCCTGTTGCAGGTCAGAGTCCGGTCTTTGAAAAAGACGCACAAACTATGGAACAGATCACCGAAATTATAGGAAAAATAAGAAATATCAGGGCTGAGAACAACATTAAGCCGTCTGCTGAAGTTGAGGTCATCTTAACTTTAAAGGACGATGTAAAGAAGGTTGTTGTGGAAAAAGAGGAGTATGTTTTAAAGCTTGCAAGAGTTAAGTCAATCACTTATTCTGACAGTTTTAATCCGGACAAAGAAACAGTTTCTGCAATTGTAAAGGGTGGAAAACTTTATATCTCACTTGCTGGACTTATAGATTTTTCTGAAGAGATAAAAAGACTTGAAAAAGAAATAGCAAAGTTGCAAAAGGATTTCGACCTCTGTGATAGAAAGCTGGGTAACGAAAATTTTCTTGGTAAGGCAAAGCCGGAAGTTGTTGAAAAGGAAAAAGCAAAACATGTAGAACTAGACGAAAAGATTAAACATTTAAAACAGAGACTTGTAGAGATAAAAGAATGAGAATTCCAAATTATGTTTCAGCAGATTTTTTAGAGTTTGTACTGAAAGAAGATATCGGCAGAGGAGATCTTACAACTGCTCTGACAACCCGGAATGATATTTCAGGGAAAGGTATTGTTAAGGCGAAGGAAGATCTGGTGCTCTGTGGTTCAGAACTTGCAGGCTGTATTTTTGAAAAGGTGGACTCCAGTCTGCAAATCAAAAATTTCAGTCAAGATGGTGCTGTACTTAAAAAAGGTGATATAATTCTTGAAGTTAGTGGTCACGCAGGATCTATTCTTACCGCTGAAAGAACGGTTCTTAACTTTATGCAGAGACTGAGTGGGATCTCCACTTTGACAGCCAGATATGTTGCTAAAATTGATGAAGGATCAAAAACAAAAATAGTTGATACAAGAAAGACAACCCCGGGGTGGCGTACTCTTGAGAAATATGCTGTCAGGGTTGGTGGAGCTTCAAATCACAGGTTCGGACTTGATGACGGGATAATGATAAAGGATAACCATATTGAAATGGCCGGATCGATTGAAAAAGCTGTTAGATCAGTGAGATCCAATTGTCACCACCTGCTTAAAATTGAAGTTGAAACAACCAACTTGAATGAAGTTCAGTTGGCACTTGATGCAGGGGCAGACGTAATAATGCTCGACAATATGGATATTAAAATAATGAATGAGGCAATAAACTTGATAGGTTCAAAAGCTGTCACGGAGATTTCCGGTGGGGTGAAACTTGATAGAATAAATGAGCTTTCAAAGATCGGTGCTGATTTTATTTCTGTGGGCGCTCTGACACATTCAGCTGTTGCAAAAGACATTAACCTTACATTAAAAATATGAAGTTTGATAAGATACTGAGAGCAATTTTTCTCTGGGTTTTTATTTTTTCTATTCCATCGACTTTTATTTTCTGGACATTTTTTAGTGATCTTGGCGGATATGATGAACAGACAGAAAAAGCTTTTGCCCGGATTATTAACACTAGTTTTGAAGAAGGTGATATAATCTTTCCCCAGATCGACTGGGATCTGAATTTTCTGAAGTATCTTGATGATGGAATAACGACAGTTTATCTTACACTTAAGGAAACTTCGACAAATGATCTTAAATATATGAAAGAAGATGGTGGAAAAATATTTCTGCTTTTAGAAAATGAAGATGCATGGCCGCAAATATCAGGGAAGCTCAAGTTGAAAGAGGTCAGCAGAGCCTCAGCAGGAAAGGGTGTTGTTATTATTGCTTCTGACGGAACTGAAAAAAATAGAAGAAAGATCGTTTTTGCAAGAGATATCGGTGATGCAAGTGAAGTTTTCTTTGAAAAGGATGGAATAAAAGAGAACTGCCGGAAGGTCTCTAGAAGTAAATGGCAATGCGGAAAAGCTGAATGGAACCATGTGGGAAAAACAGTTGCCTCAATGGCTGGGAAGCAGCAGAAAACAGTTTGGGCACATCCGAGAAGTAATAAGACTCTGCATGTTAAATACAAGGTTCCTGAGGGTGCAGGGCTCCTTGTTATCAATACCGCTTTTCTTCCTGCGGCAGTAAGTTCGTCAAATAGGTCGCCTGTAGAAGTAAAAGTGAGTTTTGATGACAGTAAAGTAGCCGAATACACCAACATGAGTATTTCAAAAACATACAGCAGGAAGCTTGATATACCTAATGATATAAAAGATATAGACATTTCGTTTTTTGTGAAAGACGATGGGCAGAGACACTTTGTTTTTAATGGATATATAGACTAATGATCGAGCTTAAAAAACTTGAAAGAACAGATGTTTTTTTAGGAATTACAATTTCTCTTTTTATTTTTCTGTATATTTTTTTTACAGCAGATCTTATAGGGTTTGTTAGAGATGAAGGTTTTTACATGAAAGCGGCCTCAAGTTCCGCTGACTGGTTTGAGTATATTGAAAAAAGTTTTAGTAAAGGTGAGTTTTCGGCACCTTTTTCTAAGAAAACCATTGATAGATATTACAAATTTAATCATGAGCATCCGACGTTTATAAAAAACCTGTTCGGGTTTTCGCAGTATCTTTTCCACAGAAAGCTGGGGTTGTTGAGTTTTGCCATGTCTGCAAGGGTTGTTGCCGCATTATTTGCATTTCTGACGGCTCTTCTTATTTACTACTTCGGCGCACGTTTTTTTAACAGGTTTACAGCTGTTGTATCGCCCTTCATGTTCTTTCTGATGCCGCATATTTTTTTTCATTCTCATCTTGCATGTTTTGATGTTCCTATACTTTTTTTCTGGTCTGGAATGTTTATCTTTTTTTGTGAATATCTACTTGAGCGAAAGATAAAAGTCGCAATTTTTACTGCTATTTTTCTTGGTCTTGCAATGGGTGCAAAACACAACGCTTTTTTTATTCCTTTGATGTTTTTTCTTATGTGGACCGTTTTCTTTTTTGTTTTTGGTAGAGAATCTAAGGGCTTAAAAATACTGAAGGAATATGCTGCAAAGATGCCGCTGGTGTTTTATCTTTTTGTATTGATCAGTATTCCAGTCTACTTCCTTACCTGGCCGTGGATATGGTACGATACTGTTGACAGATTTATAGACTATCTTAATTTTCATAGTAGGCATGTGAACTATACCAATTATTATTTCGGGACGGAGCTTTCAAGAGGCCCTTTTCCATTTAGTTTCCCGTGGGTTATGAGCTTTCTCACTGCGCCTCTTCCCCAGGTAGTGTTTTTTCTGGCCGGGATTGCTTATTTCATTAAAAAAATTATTTCAGACAAGTGGATAGATCGACAGGTTTGGGCGATTCTTTTAATTGGTGCCCTTTTTCCACTTTTTCTCATTGCAATTCCAAGTGTTCCTATCTTTGGTGGAATAAAGCACTATTTTACAGGATTTCCAATCATGCTTACATCCGGAGTTTTTCTGGTTTCAAGTGAGGCTGAGCATTTTTTTAATAAATTTGTCGGACAAAAAAGGGTCTTTAACACAAAAGTTGTTATTTCTTTGTTATTTTTTCTGTGTGCGGTTTCTCTTGTGCCTTTAAATGTTAAATTTGCAAAAAGGGGCGCAGCTTTTTATAATCAGTTGATTGGAGGAGTTCAAGGTGCGGCCCAAAATAGAATGCAGCGAAACTTCTGGGGGTATGATATCCTTGATCTTGTCGAGACTCTTAATAAAGAAGCTCCTTTAAATTCAAGGGTTTACATTATGGGTGGTTATGAGGGACTGAATTGGAATTCATTCCTTTTTCTAAAAAAGGAGGGTGTTATTAGAAAGGATATCGAGGGTACAAATACGATAAGAAATGCTGATTTTGCATTTTTCTTTTATGAAAAGCAGAATGAGCGCATAATGAATACTATTGGAACTGAATTTGACAGCCTTGTTCCACTTGCTGTTTCGCAGACCGACGAAGTTTTTTACTCAGCTCTTTTCAGGAGGAAAAAATGACATATCTTTTTTCAAATCCTCAAGCAAAGAAATGGAAAACTTTATTCTTTTTATCTTTGATGCTGAACATAATAATCGTAGTTGCTTTTTTTATGAGAGAGCAGGAAGTTGCTTCGGTTCAGAAAAAAGATGTGGCAGAAGTAATGGAAAAGAAAAAAGAAGAAACTCCGGGAAAAACTTTAAATGAAAAGAAAGCAGATTCTTCAAAAACAGTAAAACCCGAAAAAAGCTATAAACAGGGAGATCTTCTGGCCTCTTCTGTAACGATCGAGGATAATTTCTTTTCTGCATTTAATTCAAGTGAAGATGTAAAAAAACTTTCTGAAAAAACAGGAATAAACGCTCTCTCAGACATTTTAAGTGCCCATGTGGGAAGACTTCTTGTCTGGAAACTTGTCCTTAGAACAGATGTGAGAAAAGGTGACAGATTGAGTTTTGTTTTTAGAGAAATTCCTGACAAAGAAGCTAAAAACAGGGTGGATATTCCGGATGATCTGGAAGTTGTTGCGGTAGATTATTATTCCAAAAAATATGCAAAAAACATCAGAATTTTCTTCTATAGACCGGATGGTGTAAAATATGCAAAATACTACTACGATGACGGAATGATGATTGAAAAAATTATTTCTAATAACCCACCGATAAGACTGAAAGATTATATTCAAGTAACTAGCTTGATCGGAGACAGGATGCCTAAGCATGATGGCGTTGATTTTAAGGCTGTTATTGGAACAAAAGTCTATTCTCCGGTTGACGGAACAGTTTTGCGGAAAAACTGGAAGACAAAGTACAATGGGTATTGTCTGGAAATAAAAGAATCCGGTGGCAGACACACATACAAATTTCTGCATCTTAGTGACGTTATAGTTAAAAAGGGACAGAAAGTATCAGTTGGTGACCATGTTGCAAATACAGGCAACACTGGAAAGACGACCGCACCGCATCTTCATTACCAGATAAATATCGGGCAGAGAGGAAAGGTGCTTGATCCCTATAAATTTCATGAAACAAAGATGATACGTCTAGAAGGTAGGGATCTTTCAAAATTTAAATCTCAGGTCAAAAAAGTAAGCAGTTATTTCAAGAAATAGTTTCCATACATTAAATGCCAAAATCTGTTTGTTAAAAAAAATTGCTTTATTGTATAGAATATAAGTTAGAAAAAATTGACAAAATGGCTATTGATTAATATCCTTCCTGCAATAGTTGTTTGCTTATTAAAAAGCGTGTTAATTTAATCATATCTTATCAGACAGGAGGGTCCAGTGAAAAGGATCAACAGTGTTATTGCTTTCTTAATTGTTTTTTTGACGGTCTTTACAGTTTTTGCAGAAAGCAAGGTTGTTGTTGTGTCAACTTCTGCAAGGAAAGCCAACGAACAGAAATTAGCGAAAAGCGTATCAAGGAATCTGTCCTTGCTTTTTTCTTCACTGAAGGGAGCCGAGGTCGTTGGAGATGCGGACGTCCTTTCCTCAAAGGAGAGAAATTATATCAGTCGTTGCAAGGGAAATAGTAAATGTATCCTCAAGGTTGCAAGAAGAGCAAGCGGTGTTGATTATATTATCATTTCAAAACTCGCAAGTGATAGAAAGAAAGGAACAAAAATTGTTGCCTATCTTTACAACATGAAGGGAAAGCGTCTTGCCAAGCAGGGAATAACAGCTGATTATGATACTGATAGTGAAGATCTTGCTGCTGATATGCTTAGTGCTGTCAGAACGATGATATCGTCAAATGTCGGAGGCAGTTCTTCAAGCAGTTCTTCAAGGAGCTCTTCTTCTAGAAAGAGACTCAGCTCATACACCGATGTTAAAAATGAGATAAAAAAAGGATTTAATGCTTATAACAGTGGCAACATTAAAGATGCTGAAGATATTTTCAAAAGAGCAGCCAATGAAATGGACTGTAACTGCAATCAGAATGCAAAGGCGAAGGATATTCTCAGAGCTGTCAGCAAAGTAAGCAAGGGGATGTCAAAAGTTGAAAGCAGTCTTAGCGCAAATGACTATAGAACATCTTTGAGAGTTTTGAAAGAATTGCGCTCAGCAGATAAAGCCGTTCGTCAAGCAGGTTACAAATCATTCGTTTATAAAAAGATCCCCAACGTTCGTCATAAATATCTTATGCCTAACGCTAAGGATGCTCGCACAGTCGATGATATTCACCGTGGTTTTCAGTCAAAGATCGATGTTGCAAGAAAGTGGAAGACTAGAGAAAGCAGAAAGATTGATGCCTGGGTAAACACCAATATTAAAAAGAGAGAAAAAGAGATCGCTAATCTTCGAAAAAAGCTTAAGGGATATCAGAAGGACCTTAAAAAGGCACAGAAAGACCTTAAGACAAAGATTCAGGGAATGAAGTATAAGTGGGAAAAGGATGACAGCAGTCTTGAGCAGGAGATAGTGAGTCTTGAAAGTAAGATAACGATGCTTGAGCAGAGAGAAAAGGGAGTCATTAAGGTTTCCAACAAGAAAAGAGAGAAGGCAAAAGAGAAAGAATTCTCAGATGTTAAGAAAAAGTATAAAAAGTGGAAAAAAGACTTTAAGGCCCAGAAGGATAAATATTTTAAGACTCAGGAAACAAAAGAAAAAACAGAATCCGATAGAATTACAAATCAGATAAAAAAGCTTGAAAAGCAGAAAAATGACCTTGAAAAGAAAAATAGGGAGATAGATGCTGCTATCCAGAAGATGATGGATGTTTTCGACAAGGAAGAAAGAAAGGTCATGGCTAAGAATGAAGCTGTGAGAATGAAAGCTGAAGATGAAGACAGGAAGTACAACGTAACTGTTGAGAAAGAATACCAGAAGAAATTTGACGAACTTAATAAAAAACTCGCAAAATATGACAAGGAAGAATCTAAAAAAGCAAAAGAACTGGATAAGTTTGACCGTCAGATAGAAGAGTTCATGCTAAAATCAGCAAATGAAATGGGCAAAATCCAGAATGACATTGAGACAAAAAGATCCAAGATTGAAGCTGAATATGCAGGTGTTAAGGCAAAGGCTCAGGAAAAAGTGGAAAAGGAGTACGAGAAAAAACTGAACGAACTTGCTACAAAAAGAGCAAAGCTGGAAGAGGCAATTGCTAAGCATAATGATCAAACCGAAGCTTTAAAGGCAAAGACAGAAGAGAAACTTATTAAAGCAAACGAAAAAGAGATCGTTTCTGTTGACCAGAGACTTGGAAAAATTGAAGAGGAAGTTCTCAAGATAGAGCAGTCCTATGAGTTAAAGATCTCTCAGGTTCAGGAAGCTATTTCAAGAACTCTTGACAACGAAGAACGGGAAAAGGCTAAAAAAGAAAATTCGATTAGAGCTGAAGGTGAAAAGCTGGTAGCTACTCTTAACGGCATAGAAGAAAAAATTGCTCAGGAAAATGGTCGTTACGAAGAAATTAAGATGAGGATCGAGAACGAGTATGCTGAAAAGAATGCCAAGATAGTAGACCAGAAGATGACTCAGCAGAATAAGATGATAGAAGCCACTGAAAATTTTAAGGCTAATTGGGGTGATTTTGTTGCAAAGCAAGTTGATAAGCTCACAGCCGAAGATAACAAGATCAGAACTAAGATCGAAAATAAAAGATCTCAGATTGCCGAAGTTGAAGGCAAACTGGAACAGGATAAGATGAAAGAGTTGACAACCATCGATCAGAAGTTCGTGAACATAGAAGACGAATATGCTAAAAAATTGATCAAGGTTGAAAAGGATGTTCAGAAAGAAGCTGAAGCTGTAAAAGCAAAGCTTTCTTCGGACATACAGGCTGTTGCTAAGAAAGATGGTAGAATGGAAGAGGATTCCAACAAGAAAGTTAATAATCTTAACGCAGAAAAAGAAAAGATCGCTGCATCATTTGATCAGAAGATGGCAAAACATGAAGAGGAGATTGCAAAGATAGATGAAAAATATCTGAAAAAGAAGGCTCCCTTCAATGTTGATTCGATTGTTGAAAAGATGAACCAGGCTGTTGCAGAGCTTGAGAATAAGAAGGTTGAAGAAATTAACAAGCATCAGGAGCTTCTTGATGCCATTTCTCAGGCTAAAGCAAACGCTGAGCAGACTATAGAGGAAAAGAGAGACACAATAAAGAATAAAGCTGAGCTTGCAAAGCTTGAGAGAGCTCACGCTACTGCAATGAGAAAGATTGGTCTTGATGAGAAATCTACTCAGAGGAAGATCAAATTCACAGAGAGCAGCTATGATAGAAAGATAAAGTTTGAGAAATCAAAATATCAAAGAGAACTTGGTAAAAAGAGAGCTGAACTTAAAAAACTTGAAAAGCAGAAAAATCTTGAGCTTATTTCAACAAACAGAGAAGTTAACAAAATAAAAAAACAGAAAGCTGCTGCTGTTGCAAAACAGGCAAATAAGATCAAGGCTGCCAAGTCGGCGCACAAGAGAGCCATGGCAAATAGGTCTAAGGTTGCAAAGAAGATGATCAAGGTTGCTGAAAAGAAAGAAAAAAGAACCCGTGCAAGTGTTGGCAAAAGAAAGAAAAAAGTTACCGCACAGAAGGCTGCTGAGATAAGAAAGCTTAAAGCTCAGAAGATGAATATAAATAAGAAGTATAAGGGTCTTGAAGCCAAAGAAAAAGGTGCGATAAAAAGAGATATCGCAAACTTTAGAAAAAAGCTTAAAGGTATTAGCGTTTCGATTAAAAAGTGGGAAAGAAAGATCAGCAAAGTTGATCCTAAGAAATTAAGAGAAGTAAAGATGCCTTTCCTTAAAAAGATTGGCGGGTTTAAAAATCAGACAAAGTCAAATGTTGCGGAAAAAAATAAGAAGATTGCAGAAATAACAAAAGCGCACAAGGCAATTTTGGGTAAACTTGCTGCTGACAAGTTTTCAGCTTCCAAAAAAACCAAAGGAATAGATGTCAGAATAAAAAGGGAAAAGAGTGTGATAGCAAAGAAATTTGCGAAAGTAAGAGCGAAGATGAAGGCTGATATTGCAAAACTTGTCAAGGAAAGGAAAGGTAAGACTTTTGTCATAAACAAAGAAAAGGGAACTCTTCTTAAAAAGCGTGCTGTTCTTGAAAAAGGTTTTAAAGGGAAACTTAAGAGGGGCCTCAAAGCTCTTTCAAAGAAAAGAAACATAGAAAAGAGTAAGATGAAAAAAGAGCTCAAAACTGTTTCTATAAAGCTTGCAAAACATGAAAAATCTCATGACAGCTATGTTATGAAGGAAATTGACAAGATCGATCAGAAATATCAGACTCAACTTATGGCACTTGATATGAAACTCGGTTCAGAAAATCAGAGACTTCAGAAAGGTAATAAGGCTTTTACAAAGAAAAAGAAGGGCGAAAAAATAGCCTACAATAAAAAATTTAAGCAGTTCCTTGCTGAGAAGAAAAGATTTAAAAACAGCATTGATAAAGAAATCAAGAAGGCGCAGAAAGGAAGAGATAAGAAAATAGAGACTCGCCGGAAGGAAAGAAAGAAACAGCAGAATAAATGGGCTCAGGAAAAGAAGAGACGTCAGGTAGCTTTTAATAGAAAGACTTCCGGTCAAAAGAGCAAGCTTGATATGAATAGCAAGAAGATCAATGTACTAATGGGCCGGGTTGACAGCATCAACAATGTTGGTGGAAGGAAGCTTCAGGATCTTAAGGCTAAAAATCACAAAGATTCCAAGAGAATAGAAAAGATATGGATTAAAAAAGCTGCTGATAGCAAAGCTGGTTTTGAAAAGGGAAAGAAAGCTGTTATTGATAAGTATGACCGGATGGAAGTAAAGGAAAAACAGGGACGTGATGTTCGGAAAAAGCAGATGATGGTTAAGAGAGATAAGCTTCTTAAGAAGAAAGAGCAGCGTAAGGCCAGAAGAATGAAGGTTCTTGACAGAGAAAAACAGAACTGGCTCAAGAGCAAAGCTCGTTTTGAAAAGAAGATTGCAGGTATTCGGAACAAAATTTCAAAGAAGGATTCTGCAAAAGGAGATCTGGCAGACAAAGATAAGCAGAAGGCAAAAGGAAAGAAGATAGCTGTTCAGAAGAAATATGAGAGCACAATTGAGAAGATCAACAAAGCTGAGCTTAAAAAGATAAAGGAAAAATTCCGTAAGGTTTTTGAAAAGGAAAAGGTTAGGGAAGTTCAGATTACTGGAACAACAAAAAAGATAGAAGCCATGATGGCTGAAGTTCATGCCAAAACAGGACTTAATAACCTTGAGAAGAATGATATAGAAAGAGCTAGAAAGAATTTTGTTGAAGCTCTTTATCTTGATTCTAACAGTAAGACTGCCAAGGAAGGTTTGAAAGCAATTAAAACAAAGGCTCAGGCCATGTTCTGGGAAGCTTTCGGTGCAAAGGATTCTAATAAGTCTAAAGCTAAAAAGATCCTTCGAATCCTTACCAAGAGTCTTCTTCCAACGAACGAAATATATCTTAAGTCAAGAATCCTGTTAGAGGACCTTAAGTAAAACTGTTCACAATGATCAATTTATTTTTAAGGGGAGTTTTGCTCCCCTTAATTTTTTTTGTCACCATTCCTGTTTATGCAAATAAACCTATCAGAGAACTTTATGATGTTTTTTACAACGATATGGAAAGTTATGAGAAGTGGCTGAAAAGTGACAGAAATAACACCTTTAAGGATGTTTTTATAAATCTTTACAATCTTCCAGAGAATGGAAAAAGGAAATATTCAAATAATGTAAAGATCAAGGTTCAAAAAGGTCTTTCGGATGATAGCATTCATAATGCGTATACTTACCTGGAATTTAATAAAAGAAGCAATGTGAATTTTGTGATATGGGGAATAAAAAAAGGTACTGTAAAGATAAACGGCGCACAAAGAGGAACTATCTCTATAAATTCTGATACTGGCTTTGTGGTTTTAAAGGGTGTTTTTGAAAAAGGAGCTTATTTAATATCCTTTAATATTAAAAAGAGATTTGCAGGTGTTCCGCTGAAAGTTCTTTCAGATAAAAAAGTAAAGATCTCCCCGAGGGGTTTTAACAGAAAAGCCGCCTGTAGTGTTAAATTGTACAACATTAAGCCCAAGTACCCTGAGGTTGATCTTTCTCATCTATATCGTGGATTCTGTTTCCCATATAGCAAGGAAAATCACAGGGAGATGTTTTATGCGCTTATGTTAAAAAAAGAATTTCAGCCTAACAGTAGAAACAGTCTTTTTTATAACTTATACTCTTTAACAGTTAATGATAAAAATAAATCAAGGTTGAAAAAGGCTGGTTTTGATGAAAAACAGATAAATTGGTGGAAAAAGCAACTTTTTGAAAAAGAGGTTTGTGGATATGAATGAAAAAAAAGCAATCACCTTGTTAATGATTTTTTTCTTAGGAGTTCTTACGGTAGGAGTTTTTTATAACAACTATACTGAAAGTAAGCTTGAGAAAAAGATAGAGAATATCGCGAGACAGGTGGAGCTTATAAAGGTAGATATTGAAAGTATAAAGGTCAAGGCTCCTGCTTTTAAAGAAAAAATTAACGGTGTAAGTTTTAACAATCTGCTGAGTCTTCAGACAAAACTTTCTAAGATGAAAGAGCAGATAGAAAAGCTAAGCAAAAAGAGTGAAAAAGGTGTTATAACCGAGGTTCGGGAAAAGGAAGAGCGGTTGTTAAGACAGCAGGCTCAGAGAGTTAAGAAAGCCTGGGGTGCATATCTTGATCAGAAACTTGTTGGACTTGGATTTGAGCAGGGTGATAGAGATATTGTTCTGGCCGATTATCAGCGAATGCTTGACGGCATAAATGAAGAGCAGTTTAAGTGGTATCGAGGCGACATGTCATCCGAGGAGCTTGCCGAATCGGTCAATGGTTTTGGAAAAGATCTTTTTGATGATATGTCTGAGACTGTTGGAGAACAGAAAGCTTCAATAATTCTCGGAGTTATTTTTCCTGATCCTGCAACAAGAGAAGCCTTTTTCAAGGAAAAATAGTTCGTTCTCAGTTATCTTTATCTTCCTGTTTTTCAAAAATAGTCTCTCTGAAAGTTGACATTGACCGCTGAGTCAACAAAAATTTCTCAATGATCTTCTTTACGTGACCAAGAAGTTCGCGGCTGTTCTTAACAAGTTCCTTGATGTTTGCTGCAACAACAGCAAAGCCTTTGCCTGACTCTCCCGCTCTAGCAGCTTCAATGGACGCATTAATAGCAAGGATATCAATATTTTTTGTTATAAGTCCGAAGCTGTCGATCGCCCTAGAAATTTCTTTTGTGTTTGTGACAAACTGATTTTCGATCTGGAGGTATTTTGAGTTGATAATAGAGGAGACAAGATCGTAGATAAATACAAGGTGATCAGAGTTAATTACGGTCTGAGAAGGTCTTGCCGAATTTACAAAGTGATTGTAGAGCTCAACTCCAGGATAAAGAACAGCAATAACATCAACGTTGGCTATTTTAAGCACGTCGTTAAGGTTTGTTGTGATCGGAATCTGTCTTTCAACGGCAAACTTTATGCCTTCGCTACCGCTATTTTCGTTTGCGATGAGTGCTATTTCATATTCCGGTATCTGATGGATAAATTTAATAATTTTAAGGTGCTCATTTCCGGCACCTACAAAAGCGACTCTCTGTTTAATCATAACAACCTCCAAAAATTAGCAAATAGTACCATAATTCCAAGGAAGTTCAACTTTTATGGATTTCTTTTTTCTTGATAATAATGCCTAATGTGGTATTTTCCAAACTTGGAGGAATTTGCATGAAGATACTTCTTATTCTGTCAACAGTTTTTCTTGGTGTTTTTGGCCAGGTGCTATACAAGAAAGCTATGTCAGGAACCGGATCGCTTTCAGTCTATGATGCTTTTTTTGTTTATATACGGTCAGGTTATTTCTGGATAGGAACCCTTTTTTACGGGGTTTCACTTCTGCTTTGGATGAAGGTTCTGTCCGATACCGATTTGTCATATGCAAGGCCTTTTGCTGCAACGGGATATGTGTTCACAGCTTTTTTTGCTGTCGTGCTGCTTGGTGAAACGATACCTTTAATGAGGTGGATTGGAATAATCTTGATTGCTGCAGGAGTTGTAATTGTTGCTCAGACTTAACTGCTAATGGGAGAATTTTAATGAAGGAAAAACTGGAGTTAATAAAAAAGGACTTTGCTGATGCCCTTAATAATGTAAAACTGAAAGAGGAGCTGGAAGAGCTTAGAGTTTCTTTTCTTGGAAAAAAGGGAAAGATAACACAGGTTATGAAAGGAATGAGAGATCTTGCTCCGGAAATGAGAAAGGAGGTGGGACAGGTCATTAACCTTATCAAAGATCAGATCAATAAGAATATACGTGATAAATCCATTGAGCTTGAAAAAAAGGCTGTCGAGAAGAAGATTTCTAACGAGTGGAGTGATATAACGTGGCCCGTAGAATCTGCAAAAGGAACGATTCATCCTGTATCAATAATACGGATGGAACTTGAAAAACTTTTTATATCAATGGGTTTTGAGATCCTTGACGGACCGGAAATGGAAGATGAATATCACAACTTTACTGCTCTAAATATTCCGGAAGATCATCCGGCAAGAGACACTCAGGATACATTCTGGCTCAAGAATGGCAAATTGCTTAGAACACACACCTCTCCTATAGAAATAAGAGGTATGGAAAAAAGAAAACCCCCTTTTAAGTTTGTAGCTCCAGGGAAAACTTTCAGAAACGAGTCTCTTGATACAAGTCATGAACATACCTTTCATCAGATCGAGGGAATGGTTGTGGATAGAGGAATTTCTGTAGCAAATCTCATTTTCACACTTAAAAGTATTGTCTCCAGCATTTTCGGTAAGGAAGTTGAAATTCGTCTTAGACCGTCGTTCTTTCCTTTTGTGGAACCTGGATTCGAGCTTGATTTTAGATGTCAGATCTGCGGAGGAAAGGGTTGCAGTGTCTGTAAACGAACAGGCTGGGTGGAATATCTCGGCTGTGGAATGACTCATCCGAACGTGCTTCGCGAAGGGGGGATAGATCCTGATGAATTTCAGGGATTTGCCTTTGGTGGAGGAATTGAAAGACTTGTCATGATGAAGTATGGAATTGATGATATCAGGCATTTTCATGGCGGTGACATCAGATTTCTGAAACAGTTTTAATTGGGAGTTAAATAATGAAGATATCACTTGATTGGTTAAACGATTACGTTGACATAGAAGATATTAAGGCTGAAGAACTTGCAGACAGGTTGACAATGAAATCTGCTGAAGTTGAGGAAGCTCATTGGGTTGGAGCACATTTTGAGCAGGTTGTTACTGCAAGAGTTGATAAGGTTGTTCCTCATCCTGATTCAGAAAGGCTGAAACTTGCGACAGTTTTTGATGGAAAAACCACTCAGACAGTGGTTTGCGGTGCTCCGAATGTTGCAGAGGGTCAGATCGTGCTTTTTGCTCCGCTTGGAACGATTCTTCCGGGAAATTTTGAGATCAAGGTTGCAAAGATCAGAGGTGTTGAAAGTTGTGGAATGATCTGTGCACAAGATGAGCTGGGTCTTGGAGATGATCATGACGGAATTATGGTTTTAAATGATGATGTCGAGCCAGGGAAAAAGGCCTTAGAGCTTTTTGGTGGGAAAGATTTCATAATTGAGATAGAGAATAAGACAATTAATCATAGACCGGATCTCTGGGGTCATTTTGGAATAGCTAGAGAAGTAAGAACTATTTTTGAAAAACCGTGGAAAAAGGAGTTGAAATATACTGGAATTGATGTTGACAGTGAAACGGAAAAGTTTGAGATAGAGATTACTACTGAAAAATGTCTTCATTACCTAGCTCTTAAAATGGAAAATATAAAGGTCGGTCCTTCTCCTAAATGGTTAAGTACAAGACTGAACAACATAGGAATAAGATCTATAAACAACATTGTGGATGCAGCAAACTATATCATGCTTGAGACTGGTCATCCGATGCATACTTTTGATAGAAGAGATGTTGCGGGAAATAAAATAGTTATCAGAAATGCAGATGAAAATGAAGTGTTTGTAACTCTTGATGAAATGGAGAGAGTTCTTAAAAGTGATGATGCTGTGATCGCTGATGAGAATAGAGTTCTGGCTATTGCCGGTGTGATGGGTGGACTTAACAGCGAAGTAAAGGATGACACAAAAGAGATTGTTATTGAATCTGCTCTTTTTGCTCCAACGAGTGTCCGTAGAACTGCTAACAGGCTTGATCTGAGAACAGATGCTTCAAGCCGTTTCGAGAAGGCTCTATGGGTTGAGAACTGTTATCTTGCAATGCAGCGTTTTGTTGAGCTTGTTAAGGAACTGGTTCCGCAGGCAGTTGTCACTTCTAAACTTGCTGTTGGAGACAACAGCGAGAATTACGGATTTAAAGGAAAGATCGAAATTACCACTGACAGGATACGTTCACTTCTTGGAATTCCCGAAGAGAGTCTAAGGGATGATAAAATAGTTTCAGTCCTAGAGTTTCTTGATTTTGGAATAGATAATAAAAACGGGATTTTATCAGTTGAAGTTCCAGATCACAGAAGAAGTAAAGATGTTTCAATAGGTGAGGATATTACAGAAGAGATCGGACGTATCTACGGGTACAATAACATTGAGCCTGTAACACCTCTTTTTGGAATGGAAAGGGCTCCTGTAAATGTTGAGCTTGAAAAAACTAACCAGCTTAGGAGAATGCTTGCAGAAACATTTAAAGCACATGAAGTGATGAACTACTGTTTTACAGGTAGCGGAGATCTTGAAAAAATCCCTTATGACGTTGAAAAACTTGTTGAGACAGTTGATGATAGAGAGGTTCCCTACCTAAGATACACTATGGCAAGCTTACTGCTTAAGGATGTTCACGAGAATCTAAAAAACTTCAGAGATTTTAAGTTGTTTGAATTTGGAAAGGTTTTTTCTACTGAGTCAGAAAGGGCTCGTCTTGCTATTATTTCAACGGGTGAAGGATCAGATATCCTTGAAATGAAAAGAATCGTTGAAACCATTGCTAGAGATCTGAGAATTCCTGATCTAAGGTACGAAAGACCAAGTGATGATTTTCTTTTAGGAAAAGTTCTTCTACATCCTGGACGCTCAGCGATTTTCTCTTCAGTGAAACCGAAAATTGGGATATTTGGTGAGATACATCCGAGTATACTCAAGAAATTCGACATTAATGTGCCGGTGAGCTACATTGAGATCGATCTTGAGGAGCTTTATGGGCTTCCTCAGAAAAATGTGAAATTCACTCCGCTTTTTAAGTTTCCTTCAACAGATTTTGATGTTACAGCTATTGTTCCTGAAAAAACAGAAGTTGCTAAATTAATTGGGATATTAAAAAAGGCAGTTGATAGGAAGCAGTTCGTAGAATGCAAAGTTGTCGGCCATTTTTCCGGTTCTCCTATTCCTGAAGGTTATATGAGTATTTCTTTTAGAATTGTAATGAATGCCAAGGATAGGACTCTTACGGGAGATGAGATAAAAACAAACCATGAAAAAACAATAAATGCAGTGAGAAAAGCAGGCTTTAAAATTAGTGGTGATAAATAAAGAGGTAAACAATGTCTGGAATTATTATTAAAACTTCGGAACAGATCGAAAAAATTCATGAAGCGGGAAAGATCCTTGCAGATCTTTACAAACAGTTGAAAAATTACATAAAACCAGGAGTGTCGACACATCAGATAGATGCTTTTGCCGACAGATTTATAAAAAAACGAGGTGCATATCCGACATTTAAAACTGTTGATGGATATAACCATGCCACCTGTATTGCAATAAACGAAGAGGTTGTTCACGGAATTCCAAGAAAGGATAAGATTGTTAAAAGAGGCGATATAGTTTCTGTTGATTGCGGCACAACCCTTAATGGCTATATTGGTGACAGTACCTGCAGTTATATAATGCCGGGAACGGATGAGAAAGCGAAAAAGCTTGTAAGAGTTACAAAGGAGTGTCTTGATCTTGCAATAAAAGAATGCTGGCCCGGAAAAAGACTGGGCGACATCGGTGCTGCAGTTCAGGAACATGCTGAAAGCAATGGTTTTTCTGTTGTAACAGAGTATGTCGGGCATGGAACAGGGGTTCATCTTCACGAAGATCCTCCGATCCCTCATTACGGTAAGAGAGGAACTGGAATTGAACTTAAAGAGGGTATGGTACTTGCGATCGAACCGATGATAAACGAAGGTGTTTATAAAACCAGAACCTTAAAGGATGGCTGGACGGTTGTCACACTTGATGGAAAGCTCAGCTGTCAGTTCGAACATACTATTGCGATTACAGCAGAAGGTCCCAGAGTTATGACGCTTAATTAGGAGAACAGCATGGTAAAAAAAATAATTTATGTTTTTATAGTTCTTTTTCTTCTTGCAAATTTCTGCTGGGACGGAAGACCTGTTTGGAAGTATCTTGTACCTGTTGCTGCTGAAATGACTGAAGAAAGTGGCGATCAGCTGAAAAAGGCAGGCCAAGCACTTAGAAAAGGTCTGGATGGTTCAAAGAAAGCTGTTAAAGGTGTTGGCAAAAGTATTAAAGATGGTGCCAATAAAGTTAAGGAATCTGTAAAGAGTATTCCCGGTGACGGAATAACGGAAAAAGATAAGGAAGACCTTAAGGACCTAATCAAAGATAAAGTTGAAAAAGAAAAGAAATGAAAAAAATTCCTATCGGGAAAGCCTATAACATTCTGAGCGTCTGGGCTGAAAATATTGATCATACTCCAATAATTGATCTTATGGCTGCGGGAGGTGATTCACCGTGGAAAATTCTTGTTTCAACAATGCTTTCAGCAAGAACAAAGGATCAGGTAACGGCCCAGTCTTCAAGAAATCTTTTCAAAGTTGCTGACACTCCGGGAAAAACAGCGAAGCTTTCAATTGAAAAGCTGGAAAAGCTCATCTATCCTGTCGGATTTTTCAGAATGAAGGCTAAACACCTCAAAAAACTTGCTCAAATCATCCATGGAAATGGTGATAAAGTGCCTGAAACTGTTGAAGAAATGGTGATGCTGCCGGGAGTTGGCGTGAAAACCGCATCTTTGGTTTTTATCAAGGCATATGATGGATATGATGTCTGTGTTGATACACACGTTCACAGAATGACCAACATGTGGAATCTCGTGAAAACAGATACTCCCGAAAAAACTAGAGATGCATTAAAGGAAGTTCTTCCCAGGAAATATTGGAAAAATATCAATCAGTATCTTGTGATGATGGGCCAGACGATATGTAGACCTGTTAAACAGGATTGTCACATCTGTCCACTTAAGGAAATCTGTCCCGCTGCTAAACAACTTCCGCAACGAAATCAACGCCTTCTCTTGCGGTGATTAGGCATTTTAGATATGTCCCGGGTTTTTGATCTTCAATGTTTGTGATGATTGTGATCCCGTCAATTTCGGGTGCCTGAAGCCAGCCTCTTCCAAATGGAACTTTGAGTTCAGTGTCGATTCCTTCATAGAGGATTTCGATTTCAATTCCTACGAATCTATCAAGTTGTTTTTCCATCATTTCGCCCACAGCTTTTTCAATTTCAAGATATCGAATTTCGGCAGTTTTTGTAGGGATGCTTCTCATTTTAAAGGCTGCGGTATGTTCTTCTTTTGAATATCTGAAAGTTCCCGCTAAATCAAAATGATTTTCATTAATAAAGTTTATGAGCATATCATGGTCTTTTTGTTTTTCGGCAGGAAAAGATGAGATGAAAGTGGTTCTTAAGATATAATCCTCGCCAAAAACTTTTTTAATAAGATCAATAGTTTTGGTGATATCTGAAACTGTGTAGTTTCTATTCATTTTTGCAAGAACTTCAGAACTTATATGCTGAATGGGGATCTCAAAATATGGCATAACTTTTTTGAGTTTCTTCATCTTTTTAATAAGATCTTCAGTAATTCTTGAAAGATAAAAGTACATTACTCTCACTTTGAATTTCAAGGGAATATTATCAATTAATTCAAGCAGTTCTGCAAGTGATGATTTGTTTTGAGCTCCATATTTTGTTGTGTCCTGAGATATCAGAACGATCTCTTTTACTCCCTTTTTTACAAGGCTTGTTACCTCAGTCACAATATCCTGCGAATCTCTTTCCCGATATCTTCCCCGAATGTTCGGGATTGAGCAGTATGTACACCAGTTATCGCATCCGTCAGCTATCTTTACGTAGGCGGTGTAGGGAGAAAGTGTGAGACATCGGTCAAAGGAACTGTCGACAATGAATTGAGGCTGGCCGACAGGTTTAAGAAATTCATCTTTGAGATTTTCTTTTACTATCCGGGTGAGTCGTGGAATGTCATTTATTCCAACGATTATATCTGCTTCGGGAAGCATTTGAGCAAGGTTAGGATAAAGCTGCGGGAGGCATCCGGCAATACATATCTTTGAGCCCTTTTTCCTTGTTGAGTCAAGTTCAAAGAACCTTGAAATGGATTCTTCTCTGGCAACAAGCATGAAGCTGCATGTGTTTAGAATTATAAGATCTGCTTCGGATTCATTATCTGTCAGTTCATAGCCGGAATTCAGGAAAGATGAGAGGATGACTTCTGAATCCACTCGGTTTTTCGGACATCCTAGTGTTTCAAGAAATATTTTCGGATTTTTCATTTTTCTGTAACGATTCTAAAGTCTTTGATCCTTAGAAGTTTTTTTCCTTTTTCTCTTTTCGGGATAAAGTCAAGGCGGTCTCCTTTTTTCAGGAAAAGAAGAGGAGCTGACCTAATATTTGCAGAGTTTTTAGGATCAACTTGGGAATCTTTCATCACAAAAGGTGTTGCAAGTCGCTGTCTTCCAAAGTATCTGTGAAAAACACCCTTTTCTGCACGCTTTGCAATGACGACGTCAATAAAGAAAAGTTTTTTCTCTTTACTAAAAGATGTTTCTGCAACAGTGCATTCAATTACCTGTTCTTTGTTTAGTGGCGTTTCACTTTTTTTCCTGAAAATCGGCATATCTTTATTTTTAAGGAGTTTTTCTCCAGTTGAAGGGAGTGATATTCCAGTATCAACTTTGTTAAGAATGCTGAAAAGAGAATTTGCACTTGTTGATGAAAAGAAAAGCGTTCGGCCAATGACCTCTATGCTCATGTTCGGGAAAAGTTTGATGAGTTTTGATCTGAGTTCTGAAAATTTCACACCTTCTGCCGGATCAAGTATGACACCACCACCTTTTTCATTCCATGATTCTATGAGAACAGGTATCCATGATCCGTCGACACCCTTGACTATGACTGGATCAGCTTTTAAAAAGCTAATTGAAAAAGCTGACAGTAAAATTGCAAGGACTAGTGTCGTTCTGTTCATTTCTGTGCTCCTGCAAGGTTTCCAGTTTTTATTGCTCTGATAAGAGCCCAGAGCCCGAAAATGACGAAAGGAATACTCAGGTACTGTCCCATCGTAAGACCTTCATGCAGTGTCTGGAATTCTTTTACAAACTCTATCAGAAATCTGAATGTGAAATACATCGTCAGAAATATTCCTGCATAGATTCCCGGAAATTTTTTGTTTTTAAAAATAATGGATATTACCAGCATTGTTATGAGAATTGTAAGTCCACCCGCAGCTTCGTAAAGCTGTGAAGGATGTCTGATCGGCCAATATTGAACGAGACAATCCATTGAGCTTATATCACATTTACCAGTTGCCAGATTCTTTGCGATTGGGTAGTCTGCGCCATGTTTAAGAAACTTTATTCCCCACGGAAGTGTCGTGACCCTTCCTACGATCTCGCTATTAAAAAAGTTACCTATTCTTACAAGAGTTGCTCCAAGGGCTGCAGCAAAAACAATTCCGTCTGAAAGCTCAAAGAATTTTATCTTATACTTTCTGATAAACAGAAAAACAGCAGTAATAAGACCTATCGTCGCTCCGTGACTTGCTACACCGCCTTTATATATTTTCAGGATCTCAAGCGGATTCGAAAGATAATATTGCGGTTCATAGAAAAAACAGTGGATAAGTCTAGCACCAAGAACTACGCCGAGAACTCCCCACAGAAGAAAGTCATCAGCCATTTTATCTTTAAAGCCGTACTGCCTAAGGATCCTTCTCATAAGATAGAATCCAATAAGAATGGTGGAAGCAAAGAAAAGTCCGTAGTAGCGAATTGGAACAGATCCTATCTGGATCATAATCGGATCGGCGCTCCAGGTTAAAGCGGTGTTCATTTAAGGTCTCCGTGATTAATTTAGAGGTTCAACATTAAAGAAAAGTTCTGCTTTAAGATCGGAATCCAGAACGCCCGTTGGTCTTCCTGCTTGTGGGAAAAACTTGTAAACACTCTTAGCTCCGATCTGAAAGTTCAGTTTTTTTATGGATGTCTGAAGGATATCCTTTCCATCGTATGTATATTCAAGGTCAAGCTTGTCGCCGATATTAATTGATTCAGTTCCAAACCTTCCGATTAAATATTTTTCTCTTATTTCAGGGTTATCCTCAAAGTAATTTTCAAGCTCGCCTTCTTTGTTAACGCCCTGAATTGTGCAGCCGGTTTCATCAAATGAATCACACTCCGTTCCGTCTGCTTTAAAACTTCCTACAGGCTGACTGAAAAGTTCCGCCGCAATAGAAAATCTGAATACCGTCTGATCTGTAGTCGTGGGAGTTTCTGTGATAGTGAATGACAGTTCGTTAAGTGTTGCCGAATAGATCTTGTTCATATACTGTTTGTAGTCTTTGAGTTCGTCCTGTTCAGCGAGTAGGATGGTTATAGAAGAGTTTTCATGCATCAATGCAAGGTATATGCATTGGTTCATTTCTCCGTTTGTTCTCTCGGCATCGTTGCAGTAGCTGTTCCTTTCTGTTTTGTCGGTTTCACTGAGTTGGCAGAAAGTGTCCAGGTTTTCAATAACCATTTTTGTTCCGCCTTCTACAAACGTGTTTTTCTGGGTGAAGTCACAGATGGAAAAGGTGATGCTTTCGCTAAATATCTGCTGCTGAGCTTGTTGTCCGGGAACAGTGATGGTCGCATTGAAAACGATGGTCTTTGTCACAGTTGCTCCGGTAATCAGTTCGAGGAAATCATCAATATTTAGAACTGGATAGGTGATAGCGAACTCAGTTGTGGCGTTAGATCCGAACTGGGTTGCAATATCCTGCTCCAACTGATCTTTGATCGGTTTGGCAACTTCATCTGTAACGCCCCGGGTCTGAGTTTTAAGAACGGTGTCGATCATTGTCAGGCCATCTTCTATTTCAAGAGTATACTTCGATGGACTTGTGGCCTGATCATCAGAGAAGGGATACTCTACAGTTATCGGTATAAGGAGAAATTCCGAGCATGAGATCATTGACAATGCCAGCAGTACTATGGCAATGACTTTTGTTTTAACCTTCATTGTTTTGCCCCATTTTAAGTAAATAATTTTCCATGAAATTATCCAGTATTTCTTCACCGTCAAGGACCGAGTCAGCATTTCCAGTTTCAAAATTTGTCCTGTGATCTTTAACCATCTTGTAAGGATGAAGAACGTAACTTCTTATCTGACTTCCAAAGTCAATTCCCATTTTATTTTTTCCGTATTCAGCTGTTTCCTTCATTTTCTTTTCCATCTCCGCTTCATACATTTTGGAACGCAGAATTTTCATTGCTGTAGCTTTATTTTTATGCTGGCTTCTTTCATTCTGACACTGAACAACAATTCCCGTTGGAACGTGGGTGATCCTTATTGCTGAATCGGTTGTATTGATATGTTGTCCGCCCGCGCCGCTAGCTCGAAAGGTGTCTATTTTAAGGTCTTTTTCGTCAATATCTATATCAATGGAATCGTCAATTTCAGGTGTTATAAAAGCGCTGGAAAAAGAGGTATGTCTTCTCTTATTTGAATCAAAAGGCGAAATCCTTACAAGTCTGTGAACACCGATCTCAGCCTTGAGATAACCGAAAGCATAGTCTCCCGAGATTATGAAGGTTGTGCTTTTTATTCCTGCAGCATCATCGCCAGTGATCTTGTCGATGACTTCGACTTGAAAACCTTTTCTTTCAGCCCAGCGGACATACATTCTTGAAAGCATGACAGCCCAGTCTTGAGATTCTCTTCCGCCGGCACCTGCATTAATATTTAGGATAGCGTTTAGATGGTCTGTTTTTCCACCCAGCATTTTCTGAAACTCAACTTTTGCCAGAGCTTTTTCTGTGACCAAAAGTGCATTTTGGGCATCTTCTTCTAGTGATTCGTCCTCTGTAAGCAATTCTTTTATGAGAACAAGTTCTTCAAAAGCCTCCTCGAGTTTTACAAAAAGTTCAATGCTGTTTCCCAAGACTCTTTTTTCTTTATTTATTGATGTCATTCTGTTGTTATCTGACCACAGGTTCGGGTTTTTTAAAAGATCCTTGATCTCTACAAGTCGATTTTTCTTTTCTTCAACATTAAGTGAATTGTATAAAATGTCCGCCTTTTTTCTGTATTGTTCTATTTTCTGATTCATTTCCTTAAAGTTTATAGCCATTACTGCTCCCAGTTCAGATTATTCAGATTGATCTTAGCTCCGTACTCACTTATCATCGTGTTCTGATAACTGTTCCATTTTTCTTTGTCTTGAGAATTAACAAGTTTCTCAATTATTAGCGGGTATGTTCTCAGAAAGCTGAGATGTCTTTTGTAAGCGTATCCCGCAATTTCCATGATGGTATAAAAATTTTCACTGTCAAGATACGGGCCCAGAATTTCACCTGGAAGACTTGAAAGGACATCTTTTTTCCACAGCTCATCCATAACATCTTCGCTGAAAAGTCCCCAGTCTCCGTTATTCCTTGAAAGGTTGTCATCATTGGAAAATCTTGCCGATAACATTCTTATACTTGCGCCGTTCCTAAGTTGTTCAAGGATCGCGTTTGCAGATTTTTTTGAATATGTTCTTATTGCATAGATTCTGTAGAGTTTTTCCCTGTAAAACTGATCCTTGTTGTCCAGATAGTATTTTCTCACAGTCTGGTCATCAATAGAAAAAAGTTCCTTTTTTGTCTTTTTCTGCATGTAGTCGATGATGGTTCTGCGCTTGAAATTCTCTATTTTTTGTGAAACCTCGGCGATATTATCAACTCCCTCTTTCATTCCCGCTTCAAAAAGAAGCTTGTCTGAAAGTTCATGCATCAGATAGTTTCTTCTCATTTCCTTTGAATCATCCAGACCGTTTCTTCTTCGCCAGAGAGTGTATTTTCCCTTAAAATCTGAAACAGACACAACTTCACCCTTGAACACATACATTATGTTGGAATTGTTGCTCCTTCCGCAGGAAAGCACCAATGTTAAAAAAGCAAAGAAAAAAATTATGAACTTTTTCATTTTTCCCCCTGAAAAGTGGCTATTATTCTACAATAAATATTTAGACTTTACAAGTTGGTGTATTAACCCAATCAAACACCTGTTAATATGCAAAACTGTTCTAGTCCCTTAATTGACTGTACAAAATTCAAGACTAAAATATCCCAATGAAAAAGGAGGGATTATGACAGCGAAGAAACAGTACCGAGCGGAAGAGAAATTTTTAATCCTAAAAGAAGCAGAA
>Ga0222695_1000057_pt1 | contig 70053 bp, 97 predicted proteins | sample AntAcemetage1398_FD_179834 | JGI IMG/M metagenome (GOLD analysis project Ga0222695, IMG submission 179834) | Saline water microbial communities from Ace Lake, Antarctica - #1398 | ecosystem: Environmental > Aquatic > Non-marine Saline and Alkaline > Saline | place: Antarctica: Ace Lake...
TGGAAGCTGTGAAACAGGATGGGTATGCATTACGGTACGTTCAAACACAGACAGAAGCTATTTGTATGGAAGCTGTGAAACAGAATGGGTATGCATTACAGTACGTTCAAACACAGACAGAAGCTATCTGTATGGAAGCTGTGAAACAGGATGGGTATGCATTACGGTACGTTCAAAAAGACATTTTCACAAAACATTTAGTTGAAGTAACAATTGATGGTGAACAGTTTGAGATAAGCAAAGAATCAGCCAGGTCATTTAAAGAATCAATTAATAATGTTAAATTATAGGAGGCAAGATGAAAAATTTTCCTGAAGTGGTAACTGTCAAAAACATCTCCGACAAACGCTACATGCCAAGAAAGGGCAAGATAAGGTTGGGCGTTAAAGTAAAAAATCAAAATGGTAAGGAGTACCCAAAGGAAACTGACTACTTCGTCTGTCCCCCAGAAGTTACTGATGTGTTCGGTGATAAACCTAAGAAATTGGAGATTATGCTGCCCTTAAACGACATATCAAAAATATTTCCACAGGCATACAAGTGGTATGGTGGAGCAAAGGGTGTTAAGTGTAAAGGTAACGGAGAACGTGCGTGGAGAAAAATGGACAATGGAGAGATAAAAGAGATACCCTGCCCATGTGAGAAATTAGACAATAAACAGTGTAGTTTGCGTGGAAATTTAATGTTTATTATAAATAGGGTGAATATGGGGTTTATTTATCAGTTAGACACCGGATCTTATCACTCAACCGTTTCAATAAATTCTGGTATAAAACATGTTGGTGATTACATCCAAAGCATAACTGGTGAGAACAGGTTTGCATTAATACCATTACTTCTGGAGAGGACACCACAAAAGACAGGTGGTGGTAGTGCTAATTCGGCACCCCAAACGCACTATATTGTTAGATTGTATCCCAACATTAACGAAGACCAGTATCAGAAACTTAGGGATGGTAATTTAGGGTTGCACCATGCAAAAAACATTATACTTCCCGAACCAGAAGACATAAACCCAGAGATGGATGATTCACAGCCAGCAATACCAGTTATAGACATGGGCATTGAAGGTATTATTGACGCAGAAGAACCAGAGGTAAACTCAGTTGTCGACAAAAAAGAGCCTGCTCAAAAGAAAGAACCCCGTAAGTTTACACAGAAGATAAAGTTAAATGGTAAAGAAGTTATGACAGCAGGGATTAAATCTCTTCAAATAAAAACCCTTAACGCTATTCAGGCAAGAGACGTTGAGCATAAGAACCATCTTAAAGAATACATCACACAATGTGGAATAGAAAAGATTTCAGAACTTACATTTGATGAGGCTATGGCTTTTATTGAAGACCCATTTAACAAAGAACCTGAATCTGAACAGTTTGACAACGAACAGTCAAAATTCAACAGTCAGTTCTGGGCAATAGTTGGAGAGATCGGTCTTGACAAAGATGAACGTGACCTACTGAAGAGATACTTCTATAAGCTATATCAGGTTGAATCAATGCACAAATTTACAGAAGACATGTGGCTAGGTTCTGTTGATTTTCTAAACGACAGCAAGAGAGAACCAGAAGTATTAAAGAGTATGCTTTCAACAATAAAGGATAGCTTATGGGGGGTGGTGCTATGAATAGGTTTATGATTTCTTGTTGTATTCTTACTGCTGTTAGTTTAAGTCTATTATACATGGTGCTTTATTGTAGCTCACAAACGGTAGAATTAAGGAAAGAACCTACTCAATGCCAAGAAACATCATCAAGCTATAGGGCAGAAGACCTTGCTATGTACTATGAGTTATATCAAAGAGCGTCACCTGAGGAACAAAAAGTAATACGTCAAATTATTGTTGAGAACTTTTCATCATTTGACAAAGAGCAGTTGGTCAACGGTGCATTAAAACAATTCTTAGTTAACCAAAGGAGAGAACAATGACACAAGTTATGAGTTTTAAAGAAGCAAAAGAAAAAATGTTAAGGATGTTTCCAGATACCTACTGCTCTGTAAAGTACGAAGTAACAATGCACTCAATTGGGGAACAGACTACAGACTGTACCATTTACTTAGACCCAAGTATCTCATATCGTGGCATAACCTTTGAGAGTGTGTTTAAACAGCTGTCACATCACATTCTCAAGGATGGTCAAAAAGTCGCTGAACAAATTGAAACAGAATTTTAAGGAGAAAAAATGAAACCAGTACAACTTCGGATTTCCGATATTAAGCTTTTGTCATCGTTACAGATCAGGTTGCTAAATGAGGAACACGTTCAGTCTCTTATGGAGACACCTGAGAATATGGAACCAGTTGTAGTCTATGATTTGACTGACAGGAACTACACAGAACCAGTATTGGTAGCTGGTAGACACAGAAGACAGGCAAGACTTGCAATGGGTCAAGACCATATTTGGTGTGAAAGGCGTCAGGGCCCTTTTTCTGAAGCACTTCTTGAAGCAATTACATCAAATGCAAAACACTTAGGATTACCGTTGACATTGGAAGAGAAGAAGTCAGCATGTAAGTTATATCTAGCTCAATTTCCAGAACACTCTGAAAGCAGGGTTGCTAAGGCTATTGGGCTTAGTGATAAGACGGTCAAAAATATTCGTAGGAGTATGGAGTCAAGTAAAGACATACCAGTTATAACAAACAAGATTGGAATAGACGATAAGGAAAGAGGCCCACGAAAGTCTAGTAATACTGATGGGCAGTTGTCGTTACATCTTAGCTTTAATATGGCTTCAGAAGCACAATATTCAATAGTTAACGATGCTTTGGTTCAGGCTGGCATTGACGGACAAACAGACAAGGCAAACAGAGCGCTTGAACTCTTGGCGGCTGACTACTTGTCATCACACCCAAGGACACGTGGTAAAGACAACAACCAAGATGGTGAAAAGTTTGTTGTTAAAATTAGTAGAAATGACGAGGTATAAGAATGTTTGACAAAACAATAAAATCATGTATTCTAATTCTATATTTCTGTGGAGAGGGATATTGATGATTACATATATTTTATTAAATTGCAGATTAAGTCCCAGTATAGCCGACCGTTTCACAGTTGGTCTCCACCTATGCTGGGATTTTTCTGCTTTTTTTGTTTTGGAGGACATATGAGTAGGATAATACCGATAGAAGTTAAAAAAGAATGGGAAGAATTGTATATGTCAGGAGTAAGTTTAAACAAAATAGGATTACAATCTGATTATTCACGTCAAACCGTAACCAGATACCTAAACTCACTGGGTAGAAAATCTGAAATATTTTTTATACCCGAAAGTACAAAAAAGAAATGGCCTAAACTGTATAAAGATGGTGTGGGTATGAAAAAAATAGGATTAATGTCTGGATGTTCATATGTCCCAGTAAGAAGATATTTAAACTCATTAGGTATAAAAACAGATGAATATTTTATATCTGAAAGTACAAAAAATGAATGGCCAAAAATGTATAAATCTGGGTTAAGCTTGATGTTAATAGGTATAAAATCAAGTTGTTCATATACCACAGTTGCAAAATATTTAAACGGTATTGGAATAAAAACAGATGGTGTCTTTATACCTGAAAGTATTAAAAAGAAATGGCCAAAACTTTATATTGGTGGCTTGAGTGGGAATGAGATATCTAAAAAGTTTAATTGCGAAGACTCAACTGTTTTTAATTATCTAAAAAAAAATAAAATAAAAATAAGAACGTCAAGAGAAGGTTTTTTAAATTATATAGCAACCAACAGTGATGGTTATGGTAAAAAAGGATATTCAATAAACGAAGGTGGCTATATAGTGAACAAACGTGGTGGAAAGAATCATAATAAGTTTATGCATAGAATTATAATGGAGGAACACATAGGAAGACCGCTAACACAAAAAGAGGTTGTACACCATATTGATGGCAATAAACAAAACAATGACATCTCTAACCTACAAATATTCAGCAGTGTTGGAGAACACACAAAATTCCACGCAAAACTAAGAAAAGAAAAGAAGTTAAAACAATCTAACAACGATGTTATTTAAAAGGTATAAATTATGAAAACTATGTCACACGATGATGAGGTTTAAATGAAGCACAAAAAGAAACTATCAATTGCTGGACGAACTACAGACGGTAAAACTGTAGTACAAAATGCATTCACCATGGTTGGTACACACGGTATTCCTATGGATATTATTATTGACAAGCTGTATCAACACGATATTATAATAGACTGGGAAGACTTCTATGATGGTGCTAAAAGAGATGGCTGGAAAGACAAAACAATAATCAACCGGCTAAGCTGTGCCATTATAGATGTCTTCGGGTTGGAACACAAAAAAAACGTAATCGAAAAATTAAAGAGTAAGGGAGAATAGCATGAAATACACAGAAGAAAGGGTTGTACCAGCAACAACTAAAACCTACATAACAAAAATAGAGTGCGATTTATGCAAGAAAGAAATTAATAACGGTAGGTTTGAAGTTGATGATGTTGTAATAGAATGTCTGTCTGATACTAATTATCCAGAGGGTGGTAGTGTTGACAAAACCAAAGTTGATATGTGTAGCGATTGTTTTATTAATAAGCTTCTGCCTTGGTTAGAATCATTGGGTTGTAAATCAAGGACGGAAGAACTTGATTGGTAATAATAACGATACAGTTTAAAGGAGATAAAAATGAAGGAACTAATAATTATACTTCTTGCGTTTGCATTTATTATTTACGGATATAAACTTAAACCAACAAAACAAGTATCTGAAGAATTAAAAAATAAATATCCAGTTGGATACAGCAACGACAAAGTTTGTGACATGTCAAACACTGTAAGTCCAATTATAAATGAATTAATTAAAAAGCTAAACCTATATGAACCAAATTTAAACAATTCTAAATCACCGCCAACTGGACATATGATTATACATAGAAGAGAAACAATAGACCCACAAAAATATAATGGGTGTGGCTGTATTGATAAAATCGGTAATGTTTTTTATTTGAGGCTTTATGAGTGGGGAGATGACGATATTGGAAGATGGAATAGACCAATCAAAGATATACCATTAGATTGCTTTTCATGTGTTGATGATGACAAGGTTTTATTACCATATTATAACGAATTTATAGGTTCAGCCAAAATTGGCGATAAATTATATCTAAGGAGATAAAAATGGAATTATTTATAAAAGTAGTATTTTGGCTTTATCTTGTTGGTGTCGCTTGTAGATTTATTTTATTGTCTATTTCAGATTATCCAAGAACAAATAAAATAAAAGCATCAATGGATGTATCTAATGCAATTGTTGGGTTATGCTTTGCAATGTGGGCATGGCTGTTGGTTTGGGGTTAATTAATTAAAAGGAGGTTACAATGAAAAAGTTTATAGACGATACCATATACGCCTTGTCCATAGCAGGACTTGTGTTAATGACAATACTGTACATGTTAATACTGGCTATAGGATATTTTGCGTTGCTGACTATTGGAATTATGCTTATCATAAAGGACTTTATATATTCATTTATCACAAAGTACATTGATAAAAAAGTAGACGGAATCTTGTAGAGAGGAGATACCCATGGTAGCAGTACCAAAACCAAAGAGGAATAACTTGTGTGAGAACCCACACTGTAAGAGAAAGGCTACAAGAAAATATAAGGGTTATTACACATACAAACTTTGTGGCAAATGTTATGCAGAGTGGTATCATTGCTTTAGAATGTTGATTATGAGGTTACATGACGGAAAGTGCGTTGAGTGCGGTAGTACAGATAGAGTAACGGTTCATCATAAGATACTTAGGTCACAAGGTGGTAGGCATATTTACGGTAACTGTGTAATTTTGTGTGAATTTTGTCACAATAAGGCACACGGTATTAAAACTATAACGTATTAGGAGATGATATGGAATATTATGTTGGACACGCTAATTATATACCAAGTGAAGTAAAAAACTTTAACTATAAGATTGTTTATGGATTCATATTTGAAGATGTTTTTTGGATAAGATTGTTTTTTGGTAGCTATGGTATATGTATACAAAAAAAACCAATGGTTTATAGATTAAACGGTAGACATCCATTTAGTATACCATTACTGTTTGGTTGGAGAATTGCACTTTTGAAAGCAATAAAATAATTAGGCTGTTTGACTTGACATAACAATGGAATGGGTGTACGTTTACTTTCAAGACGTAATTGTGCGTCTATTTCCGTAGGGGGAAATGATATGAATATAATTTTAAATATAACTAGCGGATTTTGTGAGAGCTGTGTCTCGTACCCTACTACGATTCATGGCTCTTACTTTGTCCGCTTTTTGTGTTTTTAGGAGGTTGTATGGTAGATAAAAAAAAGAACAAGAGAAAAGGATTGTCAAAGAAAATACGGTTTGAGGTGTTTAAGCGTGATAGTTTTACGTGTCAATATTGTGGGGCAAAATCGCCTGACGTTTTATTACACATAGACCACATCAAACCAGTTGCTAAGGGTGGTAAAAATAATATATTAAACTTAATTACCGCATGTGTTGATTGTAACCTAGGTAAATCAGCAAGAGAGTTGTCCGATAACTCAGTTATTAATAAACAAAGGGAACAACTCGACAAGCTACAAGAGAAAACAGACCAAATGGAGTTAATGTTTAAGTGGCAACAGGGTCTTTTGGACATAAAAGAAAAGTTATTAAATAAAATTGTTTCATATTGGGAGAAATTAAACCCAGACTGCAAGCTAAACGGTAATGGTTTTAAGGTTGTTCGTAAATTGGTCAAAGAATTTAACCCAATAGATATCATGGAGGCAATGAATATAGCAACCGAAACATATGTAAAAGAAAATGATAAAAGTTCTATAGATTCTGCTCTTGCTAGAGTTGGTGGCATATGTGTTAACAAAAAGAGACAAGATGAAAATCCAGAAGCTATAAAAGTGTTTTATGTTTGTGGTATATTGAGAAGAAAGTTTGATGATTACAATAAAAATATAAGCCTTGGCATAATGTATAAAGCTCTTAAGCTACAAATAAAGATAAAAGATATTGAAGATTTAGCTATAGAGAGTAATTATTGGTGTGACTGGAAATATGAGGTTGAACAACTTATAGATGGGGTGGTTAATAATGGCTCTTAGAGACCAACCATATATCCCACTATATGTAAAGGATATATTGACAGATGAAAAATTAAAAGAATGCTCTGTTGGCTCTCATGGTGTATATCTTTTACTTATGTGTCTTTTACATAAACAGGAAGTATATGGTGCTGTAAAACTCAATAACAAATATAAAGATTCTGGCGATATTTGCTACTGCTTTGCTACTATGTTTGATAGACACATGCCGTTCAGTCTTACCGAAATAGAGTCTGGTTTAACTGAACTTTTAATGGAAGATGTCATACAAGTTGATGGTGACGTTCTATCACAAAAAAGAATGATTAACGATGGAGACCTAAGTAAAAAGAGGGCATTAGCTGGTTCTAGTGGTGGTAAAAAGAAGCAAGAAAACATAAAAAATATACCTAGCAAATGTCTAGCAAACAGTGAAACTGCATATGTAAATGAAAATGAAGATGTAAATGAAGATGTAAATGAACCTGAAGATGTAAAAGACATTGTACCTGTTAAACCAAAAAAACCTAAAAAAGAAAAAGAACCTAAGATACAATATGCTAATAATGTTCTTATGACTGTTAGTGAATACAACCAAATAATCACAAAGTATTTTAATGGTGATAACAAACTTATGGACTTAGCTATTGATAAGTTGGATTCTTCAAAACTTGCACATGATTACAAATATAAATCAGATGCAGGTGCTATTAGAACTTGGGTAGCAAAACAAATTAATAAAGATCATATGGAAGAACAAAAATTACTCCCAGAAAACAAACACGAAGGAGCTATGGAATGGATAGCAGAAAGCGAGGCAAAAAATGAATAATAGTGATAAAAAAGAGTTTGTACTGATAATAATGACACTATCAGAATGTTTTGTAGGTAAAGAAAAGCCGTCAAAACAGTTAATTGAGATATATTACAGAGCACTTGAAGAATATGATATAAAAGATGTTCAAATGGCATGTAACACACTTGTTAAGACGTGGGGATATCATTTTATGCCAAAACCAGCTGATTTTATCAAACATATTATTGGTGATGAAAACTCTAATGCTCTTACTGCTTGGCAGGATGTTCTGTCAGAGATAGAAAGAGTAGGAGTAAGTGCTGTTAAATTTGATGAAGCTACTCAAAGGGCTATTGATGCATGTGGTGGTGTAATAGCGATAGGTCATGCTCCTATAGATAAGCTTACTTTTATGTGTAAAGATTTTGTCAATAACTTCAAAGTCACTATCAAAAAGGTCGAGCACGATGCGATAGACAATAAAAAACTTAATGAGCTTACAGAAGGAATAGGGGTTATATAATGGAAAACAAGATTCAACGTTGGCAAATGGTATCAAGACAAAAATTGCCACTATGGATGAAAGAAGAATTAACATCTAACAGAATAAGAGCATGGTATGAATATTGGAATGGAGAAGTCTATATTTCGTTTTCTGGTGGTAAGGACTCAACCGTTCTTCTTTATCAAGTCCGTAAGCTTTACCCAAACGTAAAAGCAGTTTTTGTAGATACGGGTCTTGAATATCCAGAAATAAGAGATTTTGTAAAAACAATTGACAATGTGGAGTGGATTAAACCAAAATATACATTCAAAGAAATATTAGACAAATATGGTTTCCCAGTTGTAAGCAAAGGAGTATCTCAAAAAATAACAGAAGCCAAAACAACCAAATCAGCAAAACTTTTATATAAAAGATTGCATGGTGATAATAACGCATATAAATCGGGTAAAATACCAAACAAGTGGCAATATCTAATTCAATCACCATTTAAAATCTCTCACAAGTGTTGTCACTACCTGAAAGAACAACCTCTACAAAGTTTTGAAAAACAAAGTGGAATGAAATCTTTTATTGGATTAATGGCAAACGATTCGTTAGCAAGAATGCAAAAATTATTAAAGGGTGGTTGTAATGCCTTTGAAACAAAAAAACAGCAATCAAACCCAATAGCTTTCTGGTTAGAACAAGACATCTGGAAATATATTAAAAAATATGAGCTACCATACTCAAAGATTTATGACATGGGTTATAAAAGAACGGGATGTATGTTCTGCATGTTTGGTGTTCATCTTGAAAAAGGTCAGAATAGATTTCAGAGAATGTCACAAACACATCCTAAACAGTATAATTTTTGCATTAACAAGTTGGGTTTAGGAGAAGTTTTAGACTATATTGGTATAGATTATAAAAAATACACACCATCAATAGACGATATGATTAAAAATATACAACAATATTAACGTTATAAATAGGAGATAAAAATGTTTTTTAAGAAAGAAAAAAACCAATATCAAAATACAAAGGTAGAAACATACGAAGTTAAAATTTATGTTGGAGGTAAGGTTGGTTACGATGGTGAGATAGTGTCATTAACCGTGGTAGAAGATGTGTGCCAAGAGTATGTGAATAAAATTGGGCTGTGCGTTACAGTAACAGATACTAATTATGTTTATAAAAATGGAAGAGAACATGGTTATATTGTTGGTTTTATAAATTATCCAAGATTCCCAGAAGAAAAAGAAGCAATAAAACATAAAGCAATTTTCCTTGCAATTAAATTAAAAGAAGCATTGCGACAGATAAGGGTTTCTATTGTCTGCCCAGATGAAACAATAATGATTGGTGACAATCAGAAGTTAAACGAACTTACTAGTGGAATAGGGGTGATAAAATGAAAGATCAAAAAAACAATCGTGTTATAGGTGGTTTTTATTTTGTAAAATTGCATGAGACTGAGGATTGGGCTGTATTAAAATGGGAAGATATTTGGGAAGATGGTGGAGAATGGAGTTATCCGGGGTCAGAACAGGGCCATGGTAGCGATGAATTTGAGTGTATAGAAGAAAGAATAAAAATGCCAGATGAATTGATAGGAGAAATAAAATGATAGAGATTGAAAAAATTATGGAAATAAGTAATGAGTTAAAAGAATATGCCGACACAGATGACGATAGATATTGTGATTTAATAGATATGCTTGATAGTGAATGTGAAAAGTTATCAAAAAACATAGATATAGATAGCGAACTGCTTGACCACCTGCAAAGCCTCAACGACAAGGCTGATTACACTGGTCTCTGTATCTGTAGAGACTCTTATACGGGTAGGGGATGGAGGTTACATGAGACAAGTCATCCTATGGCAGTAAAAGATGTAAGGGTTGCAATTAAAAAACACAAAGAATCAATTGACAGTAAACATCGTAATTCCGAAGTTGAGGAGGATAACAACTAATGGCTATAACACCGATGAGACAAATAAGGAAGTTCTGTCGTGAATGTATGAATAGTTATGACGACTGCCTATCACCTTTATGTGCATTATATCCATTCAGACCAGCAGCTAACAATGGAAGAAAAGTGTGGCATACTGTAAGAGCAGATGGTTTTGGTAAGACGAAAGAGGTTGAACTTAACACTCTTAATGGTATTCGCCACCAATGTATCGAATGTTTTGGCTTTGATAATTACCGAGAACAGATAAGAACATGTATCTCTAAAGAATGTCCACTTTGGAGTTTTAGATTCGGGTTTTCTGTCGGGAAAGCTAAAAGACGGGGACTGGTGGTGTAGCGTTTTAAATATGTACTTAAGTAATAGCACGTTTTTTCTCGTAGGATTGATTATTACGCTGTTAACTTTACCAAGCTAGGGGATAAATTATAAACACCTGTTTTTCCTTGTGTTTTAAAATGGTGTAAAAACAACAAAAAAACAGGTGCATCTTAAAAATAATATGGGAAGTTTTTATCAAAGTGTGGTATAATTAAGTTATGAGGCAAATATGACAGAACATACAGACGGATTATCAAAACAGAGACGTTGGCAGATTAAGATGAAAAATGAAAATAGATGTCAACAATGTGGTGAACCAAGTTTAGGTATGGCACACTGTAAATCTTGCAGTATTAAAAGTAGGATTGCAAAACGTAATACACTCGGTTATAAAGCAAAAGTCCCAAATGGCAGGGGAAGACCACAAGTTTATTAATTTTAGGAGGAGTTGTGATGAAAATTTTCAAGTATCAACTAATGAGTCTGGACACGCAAACAATAACAATGCCAAAAGACGCTCAGGTTTTATGTGTACAGACACAATATGATAGGGTTTATTTGTGGGCATTAGTTGACGAAACAACAGAAGAGTTGGAAGATAGGATTTTTTATATATATGGTATAGGGCATACGATAGAACCAGCCGAAGATTACAGCTATATCGGTACATATCAACTTTTAGCAGGCGAACTTGTGTTTCATGTTTTTGAGAAATGGTAATATTAGTATTGACCTAAAATCTCATAAATTTCTGGCAGGGATAATTTGAGATTACAAATAGGTATGGCAATAACTATACATTAACGTTCAATAGAAAGGGAGAGTTAAATTATTCAATAACATTTATTTTAGGTTTTGCGGTTTGAGTGGGTGACTGGGAATTAAGGTGCTCACCACCCACTCATATTAAAAAAGAAAACCATAAGAACGGAGTAAAACATGGTTAAAAATATACCAAGTTGGTGTACGGCAAAAGAATGTTGGAGATTTACTTGTTTAACTATTTCTAGGGATTCATGTACTGATTGTGAATTTTCTACACTTTGCCAACCAACAGAAGAAACAACTGGAAACGGAGGTTCAACACCGTCACAATACGCACTACCAGAAGATGCAAAAGAGTTACAAGACCTAATTGAGTTTAGGGATATGAACTTTGCACAGGGTAACATTATGAAAGCTATTTACAGGCTTGGTATAAAAAACGATCAAGAATATGATCTTAATAAGATAATATATTTTGCCAAAAGAGAAATAAACCGAATAAAAAAGAAGGAGATAAAATGAACAATATAATGTTGCACGGAAAGTTAGGGCAAGACCCAAAATTAAGTCAGTCAAAGAACGGTGATGACATTTGTAAATTTTCTATTGCTACTGATAATGGTAAAGATAAGCCACCAACATGGCATAATTGTACGTTTTTTAAGAGACAAGCAACGCTTATAGCAGAACACTTCAAAAAAGGAAGTGAGATAGTAGTTATTGGTAAGCAGGAGAACACAAAATATGAGGGTAAGTATTACTCAAACGTGATTGGGTTAAGCTTTGATTTCTGTGGTAGTAAGAAAGATTCAAGCTACACTGACAAAGAGCCTGATTACAGTGGTGGTGATGAGGATAATTCTGATATACCTTTTTAATATAACGTGTTGATAAATATGGGGAGGGAGTAAAAAGATAGGGGTGATTAAAAACCACCCCTATTTTATTTTCTAAACAACCTACCAAAAGTAAATCCTTCTTTAATCTTAAGGTGTATAATTTTCAGGTGGTAAACTTTCTCTGTTTTCGGGTAGAAGTACAGGAACAGAAGCTCTCTCTTGAGGAACCCCTGTCTCACGTATAAGGTCGTGTAACTCTGACCCACCTTGAACTTGGTAGAATTCAATGGCATAGTCCCTATTTGAAGACCCGTTATCTCTTGAAGAGTATTCTCCCAAAAGAGTTGTGTTTACTGAATTAGCCCTCCCGATAATATCACTCTTATAAAAAGTACCCTTGTTCACAAATTCTTTTACGCCTGTTACGTTTAAAGCTGTTCCAACATCAACAGAATCTAAAGCAGGATTTAACCCAACCGTAATATCCATGTTGTCCGTTCCGTTTGATCTCATAGTCATATCTGTTGAGCCAGCTACTGTTTTAGAAACCTTACCGTAGTCACCCACAGCACTTGAGATACCCCAAGAACAGCCTTGTGTGTACAGTAGTAGTATAAGACACGACACAATAGACAATGCTCTATATATTTTTTTCATTATTTCTCCTTGGTATAATTGTTAAAGTTGTAATCTTCTTCCCACCAACACCACCCTTAGCATGTTCTCCTTCTTGGAGATTTGGGTCTCCTAGTCATTCATCCTCCCTTTCTGTTCTATAGCACCAATAAGTTTTGATACTTCTGTGTTATTTTCTTTCAACTGATTAAAAATCTCTGAATGTTGTGAACTGTTGTTTTCGTTCATGTCTTTTATGACTTCTTTCAAATCACTGTGCCTAAAGTTACATGTTTCTTTTGTAACAACCTCATCCATCTTTTCGTTTAGATGTAGTATATCACGGCACTGTTGTTTTATCTTAATGTAGCACCAAATTAAAACACCAGCACTAAACGTGCTTAATCCCCCCTGCCCCACTGCAATCTTGTCCATATTTTGCAAAACAAATTCCTCCCACATTTAATTGTTCCCCTTACTATAGTTTACTTGTCACCATCTTCTTGAACCAGTCAATGTCAAACAGTTTTCCGGGGCAAGACTTTTTGTTATTAAAATAGCTGTGTCCATATATCTTCTCAGGTGGTATCCCTGTCAACGTACAAATGTCAGCTATGAATGAAGATGCTTTGTCCAACATTAACTCTGGTGGTTTTGTATCATCAAAATTACCGCAGAACATAAAACCTATTCCAACGTTGTTCATGTTTCCTTGTGGGCAATGAATACCCCTTCTGTTTATTCTCCTTCCGTAAAAGATTTCGTAAACATCGGATTTCCGAACTTCCTCTATTCCAAAATGATACCCTATCTCATCTGTGTTAAATATCTTCTTGTGATATTCTCTTATCGGGTTCCACGATACTGTCTTAGTATCTTTTGTTAGGCTGTGATGTAAGATGATGTGTGTCTTGTTGGTTGGTGAAAAATCACACATGTCCTCAAGTTTTAAAAAGTTTTCACCTATCTTCTTCATGTTATATGCTGAGGAAGTTGTGATGTTTCTTACTGTTTCTTCAAGACATTCTTTTGGTAATAGTTTTCTCATAGCGTCACTCATAAATTACTGTTAAACTCGCATTATTACCCGTTGCAACGTATAGCCTTAACCCTGTACTAAATGGCATACCATGAAAACCAACAATACTAAAAGTAAAATACTTAGTGCAAACCTTTTCATTACTTCCTCCTTTTTAAACTATTTTGATATTTCTTTTATAACTTCTGTGGTTATAAGTATCTTCTACTTCAGGTTTAATAATCAAAAGCAAATCAGCTTTCAACTCATCTTTGTATTCAATCTCTTTCAAATCCATGTACTCTTTAATTTCTGCAACATACCACTTGTCGTCCGGTTTTTCTTTTAAAACAACACAATCTTCTGCTTTACTTGGTTTAGTAAATGGCTGATTAATTGCACCGTCAAAAGCATACCTATCAACAGCGATTAACTTTCCAACTTCATCGTAAAGATCGAAGACATAGAACGTGCCGCCCTTATCTGTTTTCTTACTCTTAATATTTGCCTTAACAGCCATCTCATCTTTAACTTGATATGGTTTAATTATTTTTTCCATTTATATAATCCTCCTGAATGATAGCGTTGCCGTTACAGATGCAGAATTCCAAGTTCCAGTTCCGTCATCGTTTAAAAATAGACTCTGTGTGGCGGTCATGCTGAACACCCGATTAATAGTTACCACCGTTATTGTACTGGCCGCTATAACTTCCTGTTCAAAAACATCTTGCGCTCCGCTTGTTGTTCCAAGGTCAACAGTCGCTGCGTTTCCGGCAGTTTCAACAAATGTTATTGTCTCAAGCATATAAGCAGCGGGAACAATGTCCGTCCATGTTGTATCATCTGTGATTGCTGTTGTGTGCCGATAACGCTGAACGTCATTAGCAGGTAAGTTTGTTGGTAACGCACCTGAAACTGTTCCATTTAACTCGTTTCCACTATTATCAAGCCATTGGTTATGACCAATCCCACTTGGGTTAAGGTTTAGGACGCATCCTATTTGAACAACGGTTGATGAATTAGTCCACTTAGTCGGTGTTGCGGCTGTTGCTGTAAACTCAGTACCGTCTACATTTGCACCACCAACATTAACAAAATCGTCATCTGTAATCCAATTAACTATCCTGTATTTTTTACCAACGGTTAATGTTCCACTTGTGAGTACAGCCTGACTCGCACCAATATACTTAAACGGAACAGCCCCATCGTTTATTATTGCCTTGTCTGTGGGGTCTGTGTTGTCGAGAATATGATTATAATGTCTGTGTGAAAAAATATGCCCGGAAAAATAAGTTGTACTTGAATTACCTAGAGTCATTGTAGCTGGAAAAGATGTGAGTCCTGTATATGCAGACGCTGATAAAACTTTTACCCCATTTACATACGCATCAATAGTCCCATCACCGTCATTATCTGTATCAGTCCAAACGACTACAATATTATATATCGTATTTGCAGCAATACCTGTTATCAATGTATGGGCTGTGTTGTCTCCCAGGGTTACGGTAAGGTTTCCACCGGTTATCATAAAATAAGTTCTAGGTGTTGCGCCACCCTTAACAAACTGCGTGGTCGTAACATCATCACCCGTCATAAACAATATCGAAAAACTGCCATTGTAAGAAAATTGGTCAGTCAAATTTGTTAAAACTATTCTATCATCAACCCCATCAAACCAATAACCTGGCCCGTTTGCCAGCATGTCTGGGATGTTCTGAAGGTCTACTGCGTAATTTCCTTGAGCGTCAAGTTCACCCCCAACTGCAAGGTCACCAGCAACCAAACCACTACCACTAACATTTATTCCACCTTTTGCTGATATATCAGTTGCTTGTATGTTTCCTAAAACATCAATTGAATTAGTTTGTATATTCCCTATGGTTGCGGATGTTAATTCTGTACCATGTATATCTATAATTGCAAGGCTGTCTGAGGTAGCACTTGCAACATAAGCATACTTGCCGCTCACATAAATTGAAATGGCTTGATTCATATTAGTTGAGTCAATTAAACTACCTGCTAACACAGGGGTGGTTGGATCACTTATATCTATAATTGCAAGGCTGTCTGAGGTAGTACCTGCAACATAAGCATATTTACCACTCACGTAAACTGAACGGGCACCAGCCATATTGGTATGGTCAATTAAACTACCTGCTAACACAGGAGTGGTTGGATCACTTATATCTATAATTGCTAGGCTGTCTGATTGATAACTTGCAACATAAGCATATTTACCACTCACGTAAACTGAATAGGCACCATTCATATTAGTGGAATCAATTAAGCTACCAGATAACACAGGGGTGGTTGGATCACTTACATCTATAATTGCAAGACTGTCTGAGTCATAACCTGCAACATAAGCATACTTACCACTCACGTAAACTGAAAAGGCACCATCCATATTAGTGGAATCAATTAAGCTACCAGATAAAACAGGAGTGGTTGGATCGCTTACATCTATAATTGCTAGGCTGTCTGATTGATAACTTGCAACATAAGCATACTTGCCGCTCACATAAATTGAAATGGCTTGATTCATATTAGTTGAGTCAATTAAACTACCAGATAAAACAGGAGTGGTTGGATCGCTTACATCTATAATTGCTAGGCTGTCTGATTGATAACTTGCAACATAAGCATATTTACCACTCACGTAAACTGAATAGGCAAAATCCATATTGGTATGGTCAATTAAACTACCTGCTAACACAGGAGTGGTTGGATCACTTATATCTATAATTGCAAGGCTGTCTGAGTTAGCACCTGCAACATAAGCATACTTACCGCTCACGTAAACTGAACAGGCACCATCCATATTAGTGGAATCAATTAAACTACCTGCTAACACAGGATTTGATTTTATCTCTTGTAGAAAACCATCTTTTAAATGTAATGCTTCCTCCGGGGAAGTCGTCCCGATGCCAACATTACCAGTATCTCCTTCAACAACTAATTTACTTGTATCAACCGTTAAATCATTTCCAGCACTAGAGCCTATTGATATATCTAGTCCAGCAGTAGAAGTTATATTCTTTCCATTAACATCTAAATTACCACCAAGCTGTGGGGATGTGTCTTCTACTACATTTTCAAGACCTGCATCATCACCCGTATTAGTATTTGAAAGATTTGATGCAGAAAGTGTTCCTACAATAACACCATCACCTTCAACCCCTAAAGCTCCCCCAACTGCAAGGTCACCAGCAACCAAACCACTACCACTAACATTTATTCCACCTTTTGCTGATATATCAGTTGCTTGTATGTTTCCTAAAACATCAATTGAATTAGTTTGTATATTCCCTATGGTTGCGGATGTTAATTCTGTACCATGTATATCTATAATTGCAAGACTGTCTGAGCTAGCACTTGCAACATAAGCATACTTACCACTCACGTAAACTGAAACGGCACCATCCATATTGGTATGGTCAATTAAACTACCAGATAGAACAGGAGTAGTTGGATCGCTTACATCTATAATTGCTAGGCTGTCTGAGTTTTGACTTGCAACATAAGCATACTTACCACTCACGTAAACTGAATGAGCACTATCCATATTGGTATGGTCAATTAAACTACCAGCTAACACAGGAGTGGTTGGATCGCTTATATCTATAATTGCAAGGCTGTCTGAGTTAGCACTTGCAACATAAGCATATTTACCACTCACGTAAACTGAAAAGGCACCATCCATATTGGTATGGTCAATTAAACTACCAGATAGAACAGGGGTGGTTGGATCGCTTACATCTATAATTGCAAGACTGTCTGAGTTTTGATTTGCAACATAAGCATATTTACCACTCACGTAAACTGAACGGGCATGATTCATATTAGTTGAGTCAATTAAACTACCAGATAGAACAGGGGTGGTTGGATCACTTACATCTATAATTGCTAGGCTGTCTGAGTTAGTACCTGCAACATAAGCATATTTACCACTCACGTAAACTGAATAGGCAAAAGCCATATTGGTATGGTCAATTAAACTACCAGATAGAACAGGGGTGGTTGGATCACTTATATCTATGATTGCTAGGCTGTCTGATCCAAGACTTGCAACATAAGCATACTTGCCGCTCACATAAATTGAAATGGCACCATCCATATTAGTTGAGTCAATTAAACTACCTGCTAACACAGGAGTGGTTGGATCGCTTACATCTATAATTGCTAGGCTGTCTGAGATATAACTTGCAACATAAGCATACTTACCACTCACGTAAACTGAATAGGCACCATCCATATTGGTATGGTCAATTAAACTACCTGCTAACACGGGATTTGATTTTATCTCTTGTAGAAAACCATCTTTTAAATGTAATGCTTCCTCCGGGGAAGTCGTCCCGATGCCAACATTACCAGTATCTCCTTCAACAACTAATTTACTTGTATCAACCGTTAAATCATTTCCAGCACTAGAGCCTATTGATATATCTAGTCCAGCAGTAGAAGTTATATTCTTTCCATTAACATCTAAATTACCACCAAGCTGTGGGGATGTGTCTTCTACTACATTTTCAAGACCTGCATCATCACCCGTATTAGTACCTGAAGTATCAGCTAACCTAGTAACAGAAGCTGTGGTTAAATGGTAGTAGTCATCTATAGCACCACCCTGTAACCCTGAAAGTGTATTATGATTACTTAATGGTGATGTTAAAATAACAGAGAACACATCTCCTTCAAGTGGGGTATAAACAAAGCCTTCTCCACTTGCGAAATTAAACTCACCGCTTAGGTTATCAAAGCTGTCAATCTTTCTGACGTAACCAGAGTTAGTACCCGTCTCCATTCTACACCATCGTTCACCGCTGTTCATAAATGCGTCTGGGTAGTTAATAAAGGTGGAAGAATAAAACTGTTCAACATCTTCAGAAGAATCAACAGAACCCGAAACAAAGTCACTTACGTTTATTAATCCTTTGATTTCATTAACAGCATCTTGCATGTGGATAGAGGTTAGTACGTTAGCACCCTGTCCATCGTCTAAAAAGTGAACATCGTTTCCAAGATGTGCTTCACCTGTTGTTGTATGGTTAATGAAGGCTGTGTTAACTTCTGTAATAGCATCGTTAGTGTTGGTAGCACTTAACGGACTCGCAGAAACTGGAATGTCATCTGCCCAAACTTGGTCTGAACCCGTCCCAAAATCTATGTTATCTTTCTTAACTGAGTCTGTTCCTATTTGACTTTGTGCTCCGTACTCAATAGTGTCAACGTCTGTGTCCATGTTTGGTGTGGCAACGGTAATGTCTGCCTTCACCGTATAAACTGTATCACCAACAACCCAGTCATCAGTAGAAGTAGCGGTAGTAATGCTTGCAACCTCTCCAGCGATTATTGATCTTGAACTGTTACGTTGGTAATTATATATCAGGTCGTCTGTTTTAAACTCTGTAACATCTAACGACTCACCACTTACGGCTGTGAGTGGAACTGTTGTTGTCGTAAGACCTGTATCTATCTCACCTAACCCCATGGTATGACCGTAGCAACGAAGTTCATCATCAGCACTCCAAGCTGAACCAATCTTTTCTCCTGACACCACGATAAGATTCGTAGAGGTGTCAATGGTATTTACAAAGACATACCCTGTTGTGTTTTTATTTGACAGCACATCCCACTGTACTATCTGTTCTTCAGCACCTGATTCACCTGAGTAGTATACGTTTTGTCCAGATGGTGTTATTGATATGTCTGCACTGAAGAAAGAGTTGTCGTCAACGTAGTCATATGATGTTACTTCCCCAGAACTATCTATTAGTTTTATAACTCTTCCAAGTTTCAGTTCATCTGAGTGGTAATCACCCCTTATGTAAAACCCAGTCTCTCCTGAGTAGGTTATTTCTGATAAAGAATTGAAGTCAAGAAACGTACCAGCATTCTTGTCAATCTTTTCGAGTGCTTGATTCACAACGAAAGATGGGTCTGGTAAACTTGGACTCAAAAGTGGTAACCCCAAGTTTGTGGTTCTATCTGGGTTGATTGAATATTTAGTATCTGAATAAGAAGTACCCTGATACGGTGTAGACAGCAACAATTGTGTATTGCTAACAACTCTGCTCACAATATATGTTGAGGTATCCCCTGTTCTTCTAAACATGCTGAAGCTACTGACAAACTTAGAGAACTCTGTGCTACTACCTGTAACGGTTGTGGAACCACGAGTTACCTGTACTGTTCCAGCTTTATAAATCATTTTCTAAACCTCCTTAGTTTCATTTTCTTCTTTTGGTATCCATGAGTCTACTGCTTTCATAATCTCTGGTATCATTTTTACACCCATACCAGTTAAAAGTTCTTCAGATAGTTTGTTCTGAAAATTGTTTTGATAAAACGTCTGAAGATACTGTGTTAATGCCTGTTCTACTGTTTGTTTTAACTTTTCTTTTGATAACATTTCATTCTTTTCCATTATTTCTCCTTAAAAATTATTTATACCGCCTTCACAAATCCACTGCTAATGTATAATCTTTTCGGAACTCTTGTAGTGCCATTTAGTCCAGTAGGTAAACTCATCCATATACCACCTGAAAGATTAGTAGCTGAGCTAAGTAAAGAAAGTATCCCTGTGCTGTCTATGATAGCAATATTTGAACATGCCGTAAAACTTCCCCACCTTGAGCTTGTTGTTCCAATATCAACAGAAACTCCCGTCCCTTGTTTCATAATTCTAAAAGAAGTGCTACTTATATCTATTTTAGCAGTATCTGTGAATAAAATATCCCCACCTTCTGCAATATTAATATCACCACTAGCACCAATATTAATATCACCACTTGTAACATTGATACCTCCAGTAACCGTCATACCAGAAGCCGCTGAAACAACTAAGCCTTCTTCTGTATCTATATTAATAGCACCACTAGAGGTTATGTTTATTGCACCCGCTGTAACATTTAACTCTGCATCTGCACTATTGATATTAATAGCACCAGAATCTCCCAACCAAGTTGTAACATTAAGATCACCAATAAGAGTGGTTGTTCCTGATACACTTAAAGTTCCTGTAATAGTAGCAGCACCACCAACGTTAAGTTCGCCACTACCTTCAATGGTAATACCTCCTGTGGTAACCGTAATGTCACCAGTTACAGTCTCACTGCCTGATATTGTAGAACTACCTGCAACATCCAGACTACCACCAGCACCAATAGTAACACCACCCGTAGTTACATTTATACCACCAGTAACAGTCATTCCGTTTGCTGCTGAAACAATCAAACCTTCTTCCGTGTTTACCGTAATAATGCCTGTACTTAAATCAAGCTGAAACTTGTTATTTGTAGCAGTTGGTTCGTCTCCCCAATCCGTGTTTCTAAATACACCTGCTGTTAGTGTACCTACATCAGCTGTTATAGAAGACAATCCCTCAGTTATATCAAGGTGAGTTGCTGTTATAGTATTAGTATCTATATTACCGCCAACGATAGTAGCATCTCCTATTAATGCACCAGTAATAGTACCATCTTCTATTAATGCACCAGTAATAGTACCACCAAGAATCTCACCACTAGTAATAGTTGCGTTCTGAATCTCATTTGCAGTTATAGTTTTAGCAAATATTTCCTGAGCTGTGATAGTATTAGCGGCTATATGCTCACCAGAGATTGTACCAAAGAATATATTGTCGCCCTTAATGGTGTTTGCACCTATGTGTTCTCCGGATAGTGTACCGAATTCTATTCTGTCACCTCTTATAGACTGTGAAGCAATTTCATTAGAGGTTATTGTCTCACCTGAGATTACTTGAGCTGTTATGGTATTAGCTGCTATGTGTTCACCTGAGATTGTACCAAAAAATATATTGTCTCCCTTAATAGTATTGGCACCTATGTGTTCTCCTGAAAGTGTACCAAATTCTATTCTGTCGCCTTTTATAGTACCCGCAGCAATTTCATTTGAGGTTATTGTTTCACCAGAGATATACTTTGCTTCTATAGTGTTTACGGCTATCCTGTCACCAGTTATTGTACCTACTGCAATCTCATTTGCTGTTATTGTTTCACCTGAGATAACGCTTGCCTCTATAGTGTTAACATGAATCCTGTCTCCGGTAATAGTACCGACTGCTATCTCGTTTGCGGTTATTGTTTCACCTGAAATAACGCTTGCCTCTATAGTATTAACATGTATTCTGTCACCAGTAATTGTACCTACTGCAATCTCATTGGCAGTTATTGTTTCACCAGATATTTGTTGTGCAGTGATAGTATTGGTGGCTATTTCCTCAGAGGTTATTGTTCCAGATGAAATCTCATTAGCTGTTATTGTTCCACCAGATATTTGTTGTGCAGTGATAGTATTGGTGGCTATTTCCTCAGAGGTTATTGTTCCAGATGAAATCTCATTAGCTGTTATTGTTCCACCAGAGATGTTGTTGGCCGTTATGGTGTCAGTTGCTATTTGATTTGTTGTTATGGTTCCAGATAAAATTTCGTTAGCCGTGATAGTTTCCCCAGATATGTTACCAGCTTCGATAGTATTGACATGAATTTTATCCCCAGTAATAGTCCCAGCTGCAATTTCGTTAGCAGTGATTGACTCACCAGATATATTTGTTGCTGTAATTGTATTGGTAGCTATCTCGTTTGCGGTTATTGTTCCAGTTGCAATCTCGTTAGCTGTTATTGTACCTGAAAATATTTCACTAGCAGTTATAGTATTAGCAGCTATCTCATCTGATGTTATAGTAAGAGCCTTTATCTCTGATGCCGTGATAGTATTAGATGCAACATTGTCAGCCGTAATTGTATTGGTTGCAATCTCGTTTGTTGTTATAGTTCCAGTTGCTATCTCATTGGCGGTGATTGTCTCACCTGAAATGTTAGTTGCAGTTATAGTATTAGCAGCTATCTCATTTGCAGTGATAACCCCTGCTGCAATATTGCTTGCTATTATAGTATCTGTAGCAATCTCACCTGATGTTATTGCACCAGCACTAACATGTATTGTTTCAATAGCGTTGGTTGCAACTTCTACTGGGGTGATAGCATTTTCGACAATATTAATTGTTTCAATAGCATTAGTAGCAACCTCTACCGTGGTGATAGCATTTTCAACAATATGAACCGTGTTGATAGCATTTGAAGCAACTTCACCTGATGTTATTGCATTATCAGTTATGTGAATAGTCTCTATGGCATTAGTTGCTACCTCTACAGCGGTGATAGCGTTCTCAACAATGTGAACAGTTTCAATAGCGTTAGTTGCCACCTCAACAGCAGTGATAGCGTTTTCAACAATATGAATTGTATCTATAGCGTTCTCACCAACTGCTTCGTAATCTATAGAGTTAGGTTCATAATGAATTGTTTGAATTGTATTATGTGCTATCTCACCCGATGTAATAGAGTTAGGTTGATAGTGTATTGTTGCAATAGAAAGTGGTGCTATCTCGTTTTCCGTAAACCTTGGTTGTACTATACCTTGTCCTATTATAGATGCATTACTAGCGGTATTACTATTATAAATTGCCCTACAAATTATCACCAATCCGTATCTTACTAATTCACTAAAATCATTAGTTGTTTGCAATTCTGTTGTTGAAACAGACTTTTCAAAATAAACAAACGTGGTTCCATCCTCTGGAATTGTTGCACTACCACCGCTAATAGAATGTATCGTTAGGTCTGCAAACGTTAATGTACCAGAACTCCAAGTGATGTTGTTGTATCCAGTAGATGAAAACTCAACTGTTGTAGTCCAAGTCTTCATATAGTAATCGTCTATTAAACTCCAACTTCCTTCACCTGACGGGCCTATTTCACCAGAATTTTCAACCCTAAATCCATCTCCACTACCCGATAATAAACCACTAGGTGTTAGTCTTACGTTAGGATATTCTCTTGTGCCACCAATCCCTCCGTCTGATGCCCAGAACACAGGGTCAGAAGGGCCAATCTCACCAGACACAAGTCCAGTACCATCAGCATCTAGGTAGAAATTATATTCTCCAGAACCCCATCCAGAGTTTTGTATTATTCCAGCAGACAGCGTACCACAGTCAGCTGATATTGCAGCCAAGGTGCTTACGTTAATTTTGTCTGCCTCTACCGCACCTGCGTTCAGTTGATCTGTGTCAACACAATTAGCAGTCAAGTTGCTGGTTGTAATAGAGTTCGGCCCTATCTGTGTAGACGTTATGATTGATGGTAATATGTTCTTGCATGTTATTGTAGCAGACTGAAGTGCGTCTGAATTGTAGGTTGCTCTTGCTATTAATATATAACCTGGTTCAATTAAAGTTGAGAACGTGTTTGTTGTTGAAAAAGTAGTAGTTGAACTGTTCCTATCAAAGTAAACATACAGTGATTCACCTGCTGATATGGTTGCACTATCACCTGTTATTGAATAGGTTATGTTGTCACCAAGGATTATATCACCACTAGACCATGTTACGTTGTCTTGTCCTGTTGATGAGAAGTCTATACCGTCTGTATTCCAGTTGCTAAGATAGTATTGATTATCTGGTGTCCAATCAGCAAGACCGTTCTCACCGCTAAACACTATACCACCGGGGCCGTCTATGTAGAGACCGTTTGTAGTTAATCTAACGGCAGGGTATTCTCTGCTTGTTCCTATTCCACCATCAGATGCCCACAGTACAGGAGAACTAGGGCCAGTCGCTGGATCAACCATTCCAGTTGCATTAGCGTCTAAGTAAAACTTCTCGTCCCCAGAATCCCAATTTAAGTTCTTTATTAAATCAACGCTTACTTGGTCAAAAGTACCAACACGGGTAAACCTAATCTCGTTCACGGTTACCGTACTTGATTCATCTAACGGTGATACCATTAAACGAAGATACTTATTTTTAAGAGCAACAGGGAATAAAGCTCCCGAACTTCCAGAAGGTACTTCCCAATATTTGTCTATTGCCAACACACTTGTTGCATATGATGTAAGCTGACCGTCTGAATCTAAATCATGGTCACCATTATCATTACCACCTAAATAATCCCACCGACCCCTTAAGTAGTTGCCATAATCGTCTTGCTGTAAATACTCAACCCATATCTTACACGCTTTGTCAACATTAAAAGCAATCTTAATAAAATCTTCTTCGTTTGGTGATTCATATGTTATTCTTACTACGTTTTTTAGTAGTCCCCATATCAACCCAGTATATTCTACACCACTACCTAGATGACCATCTATCAGTGCCTGTCTTACGTTGTAAGATTCTGTGAACTGAAAACTATCACTTCTTTGCTGTGCTACGGTTGGTGGAAGGTGGAATGGGCGGATAGTATCATATACGGTAATATGAGAAGCAGGAGTTTGCAACATGTAGTCTGGAATACCACCTTGAGGTGTCTGTGTTACTGGCGGTTCCTCTTCTATAGGGCCAGCTACTCCTCTAGCAGACCTAAGAGCACCAGTTTTAGTAACTGCAACTATAGCTGGTTCAAACGTACATCCCCACAAAGCACCAAGTGCGTTGAATCCAAACACTTCTTCTACTGGTATTTTTATAGTTATAAACCTGTTGGTTGTTATCTCAGGCTCGGTTGTTTCCCATTCATAACTTTTTTTACTAGCTATACCAAAAAAATTACCGGGGGGTTTTGATATCTTTAAATAAACTTCAAAGTGGTCTATGTCCTGCCAGTCTGGGTCTTCATTCCACCAAATATATACACTCCCAAGGAACGGTACTGTTGTTACTTTAAGAGGGCAAGCTACCTGATGTGGATAAAACACTTCTGATTTTACAACTTGGCTGTACTGGTTACCGTCAGTGAAAGCTTCAATAGATGCCCTTATACCCTGTATCTTAGCTAATTCTTGAGCTGGGGTGTCACCCTCACGTGTATTAGATATTGATGCCAAATCAACTGCTTTCTCTAATACCCACTTGCTGGTAGTAAAAACTTCTTGTTTACCCCACACGGCAGGTGTACCACTTTCTTCCAAAACATCTTCACGGGGACTATGGCTTAGTTCAATGGTTAGTCTGTAACCTGCAATCTGTAGTTGATTCTTAGTGAAAAGATCATTGTCTTCATCACCAAGTCCGACAGCATCCCACTTAAAAACAGGGCGTGATGAAATAAACCCATTATAATTATCTTCCCACTTTGTGTATTTACCCCACGGTCTTGACCGAGAAGCTAACCGTAAGTTCGGAACCTCTGGTGCGTAAACCTCTGTAGCCTGCCCTCCAAAGTTGAATATGTTTAACTGTATGTTAGTCTGAACGGGTACAGCTTCTGTCTTACCAGCGTATGTAGCAAAAACCTGAATCTTATATTGAGCGTTTGCATCTGCAAGCCCTACCTTTAGACCGTTGTCTCCATCAACATCTGTGAATTCTTCAGAAATACCGTATGGGTCTGTTATTACTACCCTACCACCCTTATATAATATATTAGATACTATAGAACTTGGTGCTAGGAATTTTATTAAAATCTCATTGTTTAATAGGTTGTATGGTATTATTAATAAACTTCTAACGGGTTGTACGGCTTTCATTAATGGCAAAATAGAAACTTGATTATTCTGTGTTGCTATTGTAGCTTCATCATAAGCTGTTTCTGTTACACCGTCAACAAGTGTTCTGCTCTTACCGTAGGTTGCCTTGTTATATTCTATTGCCATAACCTGAGCAACATTATTTATATCAGGCTGAACAGACATTACTCTGTATTTCTGACTTGTTTCTGTAGATGGGCCTATCTCGTACACATTAAACGCTACTGGTTTTACCTGACCGAATGTAGCATACACCCAGTTGCCATCAATAGAAGTAACAGATACTTCAACAACTTCTTCTGTACCATCAATTGGGCCGCCACAATAAGGACATGTTGTTGCGGTTTCATTTTTTATTGTTTCATCCTCGTCTTTCCAAACTGTCTTTTGGCACTCGTCACAATAAGCATCACCTATTAATAAGGTAACATTAAGGTTGAGAGGTAAAGACAGTCCAGATAGGTCTTGGTCGAGTAATACTTTGTCACCGCTTGAAGAATCGTAACCCTGTATCCTACCACTTAATATTGTAGAGGTCATAAGAGAATGATTAAACACAAAGATGTCTCCAGCTGTCATGTTTACATGCTCAACACCCATACCGAAGTTTATAGTTTTCCTGTTTTCGTTTGAGTTTATCTTCTGATAGAGCAGTTCTCTTACAATCTGTGACGGTCTTGTAACACCAGATAGCTTAACCTGCTTAGTTCTTATAGTGTTATGAACTGCTGTGGCAGATGCAACATCAACAGCAGCGTCAACAACCTGCCTTGTGTCACGCTTATACATATTAAGTTCGTTCATAAACTGTGCTTCAACAATATTGTATGACTTGGATAGGGGTACATAAGAAACTTCAAGCGAGTCTTTTATAATATTACCCATACCAAGTATTGCAACAGGGTCTTTTATCCTATCAATAACAGGTCTATACCCACCACCAACCCACATCGGGAACGCCCTAAAGGTGTCACATATAGTCTTTAACCAATCTATCGCACTTGATGTTGAGTCAATAACTAAGTCTAATACAAACCGTTTCTCACCAAGCTGATAACGGTTATAATACTCTGTGTTTGATGAATCTATACAAGGGATACCATTAGTCCAGAACTCAGAACCAACCCTTGTGGTTGTCGAGGTGTATGCTTTTGCAAAAGTTATATCTGCATATGTAGATACTACGTTTGGTACACTTCTAAATATCCTTTCTACAACAGCTTTTGTCCATCCACCCACATCAGTTCTTCCAAATATAGCTTCGCCAGCTACCGTCTTGTCATATTTTGTTGAGTTGGGGTAATTAAGAGCATCTGTTATTGCACCACCAAACAAGCCAGTACCACGTACATACAATTCTTCTTCATTGTCATCATAATACGGGTCACCATGCTTAAAGAAGTCAGAGTCGTGGTCTATAAGCTGAGACATACTCAGGGAAGAAGCCTTCCTGTCCGTGCCATCAGGTACATACGTGTCACAGTATTCAGCAGTATCAAGATACCAATCAATAGGCAGGTTAAATTGAGAGGTGTAATTACCAAGGCCATATCTTTTATTTATTATTAAATCATACAGACACCATACTGGGTTGTCTGACCACTCCTCAACAAATACTATCCTGTTCTCCGAGTCACGGGCATAAGTACATTTATTACCGTTGTGTTGCCTACTTCTGTATAAGTTTACGTCTTCATCAAACCATGCCAACTCGTGGTAAACTCTTTCCTTGCCTTTCTCAACCAACTCAAGCTTTGGAACAAGAACCTTCTTTCCTTTAAGCAGTGTTGTTATCTTTGGGATAGAAGCGTTATACTTTGAGTTTGCCTTAAACTTAATCCCCATCAGTGCAGTGTTCGGATAGTCAAACCCCCTGTAAGCAACTTCTTGGAAGCCAGTTACCTTGAAATCAAAAGCACCCTGGCGAGAAAAGCCAGAATTATCCCACGATGGAACCAACCTTATAACCCTAACCCTTATACGTTCTCCCTGACCTAAAAAGTAAGTAGTTATCTTTTCTTTTATAGCATTTAAAACTGTGTCTCTATATGGTGTGTCTGATATGTATCTTTGATGAACATATTCTTCACCACCAAATGTTATACCTAGCCAAGCACACAACCCTAGAGCAGCAAAAGGAAATCTCGTTACAAGTAGGGGTAGGTCTGCCTCTGGCATAAGGAAGTCTCTAATGGGTAGTGCTGCAAACCTTGATATTGTGGGTTGTGTATCAAACTGACCCTTCAACTCATATTCCTGATGTAAGAAAGCACCAGCCTGTAGTGCTGCTGGAGTTATTGCTTCCAAGCCGTCCCAAGCATCAAAATCAGACCATGTAAAACCAACCTGTATAGCAAACTTAAAAAAGTTATGTTGCAGGGGTCTCGTATGACCACTCTTTGAAACACGATAAATTGTAGACTGTGTTTCAACTATAACATTGTCTACCGAAAAGTTTTTTGTTGATAAAAACTCTACATAGTCCACCTTGTCGTTTAATTCATTATCCCTTGAATGAAACTTGGTAGCGTGATTGAAGTTGTCAAAAGTATTCACCATCTGATTACCAACAGAGATGTTCTGTGCGTTATCACCCTTGAAAAAAGAAATCTCTAAATTCTGTACGTTCTTTGCTGGCGAGTCCTCAACAAACACTTCTTTAAGACCCTTACATTCACCCTCAGACAGTGCTGTTAGTTGATGTAACACTTGACTTCGTTTTATATCTTCTTCGTAGTCGTCATCTCTTTTTAGGTTAAAAATGAACTCTCGTGGGGTTGAGTATTTTGGTATTAATACTTCTTTAACATCAAACTGGAACTCTAGTGCAAATGTTTCAAAGTTTATTAGGTCTTGAGTATCAAGACCGTGATCTCCACCATCGAAATTACCAAAGGCAAGAAGTCTGAAAACTAATTTTGCCCAGTCGTATAAACCCTCTGCCCAAGTTCCGTTAGTAAGTAGGTCTCCAAACCACAAAAAAGCAGCCGCTATCTTTTCATAATTAGGTATTAATGAAAACCCAAACCCCCTAGTGTTTATGTACCAACAACCAAATACGTAAGTACCTAGATTATCTCTATCCTTTGCATATTTTTGGAACACCTCTGTATATGTACTACCCTGTGAGATAGGGTCAAACGGAGTAACTATTATAGTGTCCTTAAAATCTTCCCATGATGCATCGAGTGCATCATCAATAGCGACTTCTATTCTTCGTAATACCTCTTCTGCAAAATCTACTATATAAAGCTTACCATTAACACTAGCAGGTTTAGATAAAGCATTGCTAGTCATTATGTGATTTACAGTTGTTGTAGCTAGATCAAGATTGGCAACTTTTTTAGGGTTGTCTAATATCTCAGTAAACTTAGGACTTTCTTGTTCGTTTATTTGTGTCAACCTATAAATAACTGCTGCATTTATGGTAGATACTATAGAATCCAAATGTGAAGTTGTAGTTATAGGATTCGTATTGTCGTTTTCTGTAATCTTATCAAATAAATCTGCCCAGAACTTTAACCATCTTTTCTCGTCCCATAGTTTATAACTAAAGAATATGTATGGTGTGTCAAGTTTACATTCAACCTCAACACCACGGATAGGTTCTGTTGCACCGAGTAAGCATGTATTTAAAAATGGGAATGCGTTCCAAGTTAAAGTTGGTTTCCTATCCTTCTTAGCTTCCTTCCACCTCCATTCTTCCTGTATAGTATATTCTTTTGCTGACGTTATAACGTTGCCACCAATCAAGTGCTCACCGTACACAACAGGTATTGCTATTCCTTCTTTTGCTGATGTACTTAAGTCCCATCCATAAGAAGGTGAACTGTCTGTAGGGCCAGATGGACTTGATAGTGACGGTGCAAACATTGCGTTGACACCCATAGACAGTGCTGTTGATATAGCCATCTCTGCAACAACAGACCCAACACTTACACTACCACTAACACCAGCCATTGTCGCACCTAATTCAAGAGCACCTATTGCTGTTTGAGACATGCCAGCCAATGCTAGGTTGGAAGATATTAAACCAGTAGCTGCAACAGATGGTGCTGCTATTGCAGGTGCTGCCAGAACTGGCCCAGTTGTAGCAGCCACTTCAGCAGCAGTAGCAACAACAGCAGCCGTCTCTACACCGGTTGTTATATTGGGAAACACTACAAACTCATCATCATTTTTAAGTACAAGATTGGCTAGGCTTTTCTTGTTGGTAAGTAAAACATCGTTAAGTTTTACCGCTAGTTCGTTGCTCTGTAAAAAACCCTTACAAGTTGGGTTCACAAAAAGAAACTTGCCTAAGAAAGTCTTAAGGTCTAGTTCTTGGCTGTAAAATACAACTTTATCTTCAGGTGTTAATGGATTTTTAATTAACGTTAGTCTTGGCATAACCTATAAAATCCTTCTATCCTACGCTTCCAAACATTGTTGTTTAAATCTGTTAGATGAGAACCCCTACTTGCAGCAGTCAGTGCTATGTTTGGTGGTTCTATAATTATCATGGCATGGTTCGGTATCTTCGTTTTAATGTCAGTAAAGATCAAAGCTATGTCGTGCTTCGTTGGTGAATCAACTCTTTCAAAATGAAAGTCTTTATAGTTATCTACAAAATAGTTCTCACCTTTTTTAGACCAGTCGGATTCGTACCACCAGTCCTGAAGTTCTACCCCCAACACTTCTTTATAATAAAGCATTGGTAACCCCCAGCAGTCAATGCCGTCTACGTCACGACCATGGTGCTTGAAAGGTAACCCTATGTATTTTTGATATGATTTCTTCTTCATTATAATGTTGGGAACCCACCAAATCTAAGTGAATTGTTATGTGCTTGGCAACCGTTTGCACCGTTTAAAGTGTGGTCACATGTGTCTGATTTTACAAGAGGGTATTCTTTTATAACTGTTCCTGCTGCGTTCTTTTTCTCATAGTAATCAAAACTGTAACCATCACCCTTAGAACCATCTGTGTATGTCCAACCACATTCATCACCCTTAAACCTGAACCTGCAAAAGTCAATGTTATAAGTACAACCCGGAAGCTGTACGTCTACTATGTTGTGCTTACTCTCAAGCAAGAACTGAATCTGTGAGTTGTTAATTGAAACTGAATCAATGTAAGCTGAATCCTTGATACAGTATTCTTTACCTTGACCAAGAGTACCCTCAAATACTCTTAAGTGATATACCCTGTTTCCCTGTATACCATCAGCAAGTAACACAGCATTAACTATAACCTTATTAACCGCTGACAGTGTTATATCTAAGGTCATAACTTCACCCTTGGCGTTAGTACCCATTGGTACAATAGTCATTGGGAATGGAACATATACCATTTTAACATCGTCACCGTATGATTCATCTGGGATATAAAAATTAACTGAATCTACTTTGCCAGCAAGGAACAGGTTCTTTGATATTCTTATCCTGTCTGGTTCAGTGGTTGGGTCATTGTCAAGAGGTACTGTAAAAGTAAACGTTCCAGTGGTAGAATTATAAGCAGATACCTGCCTCATAGCACCAACGTTAGCACCGTCATCAAACGAAAGACACCAACAATAGCCATCACCTTTTGCAGCATAGTCATAGCTGTGAGCAGTTACAGCAGCATTTAATATAACCCTTACAGTCTCTGACACAACCGCTGTGGTCTTAGTAGAAGTAGAGGCAAGGTCAGACATATATACATACGAAGCTTCAACAACAGCTAGGTTAATCAACTGATACTGAAGTTTGTTTTTTTGTTTAAAGAAATCTAATGGGCCTTCTCTTGGCATAACTAACCTCCATAATCTGATAGATATAACTCTGATAAATCTTCTACAAAGTCTATTGTGTACCCAACGCTATACGGTATGTCTTTTATGTACGACAAATCAGGTGATGTAAAATAAACGATATAAGCTTTCTGAACGTATGTTCCAACGCCATAGTTGTTATCAAACGTGCTGTCAACAGTAACAGTCCACTCACCACCGCTTTCAGACCAATCAGTTATTCTTCTAACTTCATGTGTCGGTGAAACCTCAAAGTCCCTTGGGAACTTGTGACAAAAATATACATAATTCCCAGCTTCAAGTATTGTTTTTGAGAACCCAAAATATGATGGATTCTTATATAAAGTGAAGGTATTATCAGCAGTTGTAACAGCATCCTGTAACTTTAGTTCTAACCGCCACGAAGGAAGAAAGAAGTTGTCATAAGAACCTTGCCGTGCATTGTAAAACGCCTGTATCTCATCTCTTAACGTCTCTGATTCATTCGGTAGTAACAGCTTGTCGTTATATGAGAACGAAAAATACTGTTTCTGCCTCTCGGATATTAAACCACGTTGCCCTGCCATGTTCTCAAATTCAGAATGAACAACATTGAAAACAGTACCGCCTTTTGTGTCTAACATCATTGGTTGGTAATGAAATATCTCTGTACTCATTAGTTCCCACTCCTTATAACACCATTGTGCTGTTTGTTAGATGTGATTGTGTTTACCATTATAGCCCTTGCTCCCCTGTTTGATAGAAGCTTATTAAACGAGCCAGCATCTACAGCATTAATTTTAAAATGATTTGTTGTTGTTGTTGTACCACCTCCACCGCTTACGCTACGGGCAACCTTTGGTGTTACCATATTACCGATAGGGTTTATTATATTGTTTGCAATAGGTGTAGAACTACGTGCCATACCACCAATGGCACTTCCTGCAACAGAAGATACGGGGTTGTCAAATCCAAGCTTACCAAGACCTGCCTGTGCAAACTTGTTAACCAAACCACCGCCAGTCCATCCACCTGTTGCACCAAGTAATGCTTTCAACATAAGAACCTTTGATATCAGTGCTATCATGTCCTGAATCATACGTTGAGCCATGCTCTGGAACCTTTCAGCCATGCTGTCTGCACCAGATGCTATCTCCCCAAAACCATTTGCTATGTTATCTACAAGAGAGTTACCAACGTCAACACCTATCTTTTCCCAATTCTTAAATGTGTCATTAACCGCTTGGTCTGCCTTATTTACCTTGATATCAAGTTTATCAAATGCCATTATAAGAGGGTTTAAGAACGTTAAATCGTCTGTCTTTAACGTGGGGTTGTCCTCCATAAGCTTATTGAAACCAGCAAGTAAAATAGCTAATTCCTTATTAGCAAGGGCAAGCTTGTCTTGTAGTGAATTTACTTCATTCTGGTCTCTGTTGTTTTTTTTCTGGGAATTTATTTTATCTAGTTCAACCCTTAAAGTCCTAGCCTGTTCGGTCAACAAACTTATGTCTGATGCCTTTAATATCTTCATCATTTCAAGTGTAGCGTCTTGCAGTGCATCTACCTTAGCTTTTTCTTTTTCTTCTGCACGCTTAACAGAGTTACCATAAAATCTACCCTCTTGAGCATCTATCCTCTCTAACTCTGTTGCTAATACAGACTCATAAGTATCAAATGAGGCTCTTAGTTTATTTATTATACCTTGGTCATCGGTCTGTCCTAATGCATTCTTGAAAAAATCTGGTTCTTCTGCCCGAGCATACCTAGCATTCTCTGCGTCAATCCTAGCTCTTTCTTTTGCAAGTTCCTTTTCTTTGGCTATAACCTTTTTCATCTGAGCTTCAAGTGCAGCATATTCTTCTTTAGAAAGCTTCATTTTGTTTATATCTAGATAATCATCAATAGAAAAATCTTTTTTCTTTAGTTGCATATTCCTTATTATTTCAGCTATACCATAAAATGCATCTGCTGTTTTTTTAATAGCATCCTGACCAGCCTTCGTGTTTTTTCCAGTATTAGCAATATCTTCACCAATTATTTCCAAGTCTCTACCTACCACACCAGCAGCACCAGACAATTTTTTAAGCATAAATATTATCCCCCTTATCTGTGGAGGAAAATCGTTTAAGCTAACACTATCAATCATCTTGAATGTTTCGTTTCTTAATTCTTCAATACTACCAACTGCTATTCCGTTCATTTTTTCTAAAAACTTATAAGTTATACTAAATTGGTTCAAAAACCCATTAAAATCACCCTTAGCAAATTCCCATAAACCGCTTGAAATGTTCCTAGCTGTTTCTGCACTGGTTAATTCTCTAGTAGCACTAAGTCGCTCTTTTAACTCTTTAGAATACTCATCAGTAGAAGCGTTTTTCATAGCCTCGATGTTGTTCTTTATTGACGTGGTATATACGTCTAGAGACTTAGCAACAATAGGATGGTCTTTAACAAATCTTTCTAGTGTTGCCTCGTATTCTTGTCTAGCAGTCTTAGCGTCTGGGCCATTCAATCTTTTAGATATTTCTTCAAGTGCTCCAGCATAAGACTCAAGAGATATAGCAACGCCATGATGGTCAGCAGCTAGTTTCAAAAAAGAATCTCCAAGCCTATCAGATGCCGTAATGAACTTATAGATAGCTATTGTAGCTGACGCAACAAAAAGTGCAATCAAACCAATCCAACTACTTCCAAGAGCAGCTATACCACCTGTAGACATAAGCGATATCATAAATCTACTCTTAGCTAACATTTGCCATGCTTTAACCAGTGCATTTACGGCTTTAACTGAACCCCAAATAGCTCCAGTCAATAGCGTTACCTGCATGATGGCAGAAGAAAACCCCCTTGAGGCTAAGTCTGTAAAAACAACTATCAACTTCTTTGCCAACTGAAGAACAACCGACAGCGCAGTTTTTATACCACCTTCTCCAAGGGCTACAAACAATAATCCCCAATTATCCTTTAAATTTTTGATTGATACTTTTAACCCTTGAAACTGTATACCGGCCATCTTAGCAGCAGTACCGATATCAAAGGTTCTATCAATAGCCTGTTTAAATCTACCAGAAGCATATTCTTTAACTAGAATAGCAGCTGCCTGTGAACCCCTAAGACCAAATAGTTTAAATGCCTTAGCCATATCAACCGTTCTTGTTTCAGCATCAAACAAAACCCTTGTTATGTTCATTAAAACTTTTTCATATGATTGTGTTTGGTCTATAGTTAGGCCATCAAGTGCAACACCAGCCTGAAGGTATGCATCACGCAATCTCTCGTTTGGTGCAATAAGACGTTTCAAGACCTGCCTAAAACCAGTACCAATCGTACTAGCCCTAAGACCATTGTTAGCAAGAACCATCATTGATGCAGCAGTCTGTTCGATTGATAGACCAGCCTGAGCAGATGCAGCACCTGCAAAGTTGAAAGCAATCCTTAGTTTGTCAACTGTAAGTTTTGATTTATTGACAGCGTTTGCCATAACATCGGCAACCCTACCAGACTGAAGTGCTTCCAAGTTAAAGGCTCTAAGAGCCGTGGTAAGCAAATCTGATACTGTTGTCATGCTTGTAAGTGTACCGGTTGATAGGTCTGCTACAGCTTGCATTGTTTGTATGGCTTCTACAGCGGTAAAACCAGCCTGTGTTATGGTGACCATGCCCTGCCCAATCTCACGGGTAGAGAACCTTGTTGTTCTGGCAACATCCTTTATTTTGTCACCCATAATGATAAGTTCTAGGGTTGTTGCACCACTGATTGCTTCAAGATTCTTTAGTGCTTGGTCGTATGCAACTATCTCAGATAAACCAGCACGTAAAGCCTGAGTGATACCCATAATAACAGCACCAGCAGCACCATACGCTAGTAATGTTTTAAATGCCTTCCCTATTCTTGTTAGGAACCCACCATATTTTTTTACTGGCTCTTTGCCATCGACAACCTTTTCTGTGAACGACCCAACTTTAGACGAAGCACCTTTTGCACTATCACCAATCAATCTAAAAGGGCCACCACCACCACCAATTGCACCACCACCACCACCCATTGTTGTAAAGATTCTTTTTAATGCTTGGGTAAACCGCAATACTGGTGATGTAGCTTGGAAGGCTCGTCTGCCGATATGTTCATACCTATTGGCTAACCCAACACCACCAGAACGTACAAGCTGTATAACACTGTCTCTTACAACTCCGTTATATTTCATTATTTGTGACGTAGCTACACCAGCCTTATTACCAGCAGACGCAAACCCAGCCCCCACACCAGAGCTAGCCATCTTTGACTTTTTGTTACTTGCGTTTACAGCAGACGTAAACTGTTTTACCTTTGCTGTAGCTCTAGTAGCTTTGGTTCCAGTCCTAGTAAACTCATCACCAACACCACGAACCAATCGTTTCATGGATACTAGATACTTCTTAAACGAAGGGTCTAGCTTACCTGTAAATAATGTTCCAAGAATTAATGTTTGTTCTGCCATGTTACATACCTTTCAACTTATTACCTGCCCACCTTTTATGCATACCCATCATCTTTTCCGTTAAATCATGTTTCTCTTTGTCTGACAGGTCTTCGTTCTCTGCTGGGTCACCAAACATAAACTCTCCCGGCAACGTCACTTCACCCTTACTCGTATTGATCGTCTGTTGCTTATTAATCTCTTTGTCTAAATCAACACCCTGCAATCCAGCTTGGAACTTCATATTTTCGTATTCTTCTTCTTGTGCTCTGTTGTAGAAGAATAACATCTGATTCTTGGTTACGCCTCCGTCTGACCATCGCTTTCGGTAGAAGTCTTCAATTCTGTATCCTCCGTAGCTTCTAATGACGGTTCTAACTGCGTCTGCTGTGGAAACAGCCTTCCCAGCGTTTGTGCGAGAAGGCTCTTTAAGTTTTTTTCAAATGGGTTGAAAAAGTTCTCTTCATAAATTATCTTAACAATCTCGCTTGCTTGCATGGTAGTCATTTCATTTAAAATCTTATCTACATGTTTGTCATTTACATCCAACACAAGAACGAGAACCTTATTTATGTTGTTCTTTATGGTATTAACGATAAATGTACCTATCGTAATTTCAGTACCACCTTCGGGGTTGCGTTCCATGTATTCTTTTAAATCTTTTTCTATCAATGCTATTATTTTGTTTAAATCACCCATTGATAAAGGTAATATCTCGATGGGTCTCAAACTACGAATGCCGATATCGACACTCGCAATCTGAGGGTTCATCGTTTTGTTCTCTGCTTCTGGGTTTGATACTTGTTCCATTTTAAATCCTTTCTTAAATAAGATTGCTAGGGACTATTCCCAATAAATTCTACCAAGAGGGCCATCATCCCATGCCGCATTACCATCAGTAATAGAACTATCTGCTGGGGTAGCGGTAAAGGTAACAGGTACGGAAGAAGCTTCTTCTAACTGGCTATCTTCTTCAACTGTTGATGTAACCTGTGCTCTCGGAAATACGATATACATATAGTGAGTACCATCGGGGTATGTATATACTGCTTCCATTCTTAGAAATTCAGGAGTTGCTCTTGCTCCCAAGTTAATCTCACCAGAATGTGCCTCAGCATAAGTACCACCAGTGGGGTCTAATCCATATATTAATGCCCAGTTGTATGGGGTCATTTCCCTGATGCCACACTCAAGCATAGCACTTTCTCTAAGGGGGAAATACGCATCTGTCATAAGAGGAAAACCAGATTCAAGTTTATAGAATTCTGTGTCTCCTGTGTACTTGGTCGTTGCCAAAGTACCTATAGAGTCTGAGGACGTACCGACAACATTTCTGTTGGCAATATTATCAGATGAATCAACGACTCTAATTTGCGCCAAGCCTAGTTTTACGGTTGACGAATCTGTGGTTGTTGGGCCTGTTCTTGCCATAACTTAATCCTTTCTGTTCATGTTTAGTTTATTACCCAGAGCTTCGCATCAGCAATTGTAAGTCTTCGACAAGCGATTATGTTCCAATATTTGGAAGGTAGCTTAGCTTATTAACATGCTTGCATTTTCTGCTTAAGCACTTAATCTCTACGTTACCCTTTATTACAATTTCAACAGCTGGGGTCATGTCAAGAGAATGTTTAGAACTCTTGCCATAAAGGAACCTGAATAACCCGTTTGGTAATCTCTCTATAAGTCTTTTCCCACACTTCTCACAGTTGATAAATATCTTGTCACCCATTTTGTCCCCCGTTATACATTTGCAGGCCATCGCAAACTAACCGTTAGTATTTTAAACTTTGTTTTATCTTCACCTTCAATATCATCACTTTCAATAATGTCTGTAACTAATAGAGCACCAAGTAGAACCCAAGACTGACCCTTTGGCTTGCTTTGGTAGAAGGGTATCCTTGCCAGTCTGTCTGTCTGTGTAAGGTCTACAAGGTATTGATAAACAGTATCAGTCAACTGAGACAACTTAAACCCTTCAGCGTCCTTGCGTGTGTTACAATATATGTCAAGCACCAATGATGATACTATATCTCTTGTCTTGCTACCCATTGATATAGATACCCATTGGTCTATTGCCTTGGTCTGTGTTGCTGGTGTACTCAAGTTCTTGTCAAACATCCTAAGTGCTATACCGTGTGTCTTGGACAGATGGTCAACAAAATACTTCTTAAGACTGTCTCTTAAATTTGATTCTCTTGCTGTTGGTTCTAATCCCACGTTACGATACCCCTTTTATAATGTTTTCCAAACCCTGTGCTTCATCAATAAACTTATTTCTCTTAAGACCATTGAAGAATCCGCTAGACAAATAAAGTTCAAGTATTTCTGATACCAGCTTCCAATAATTATGGACTACCATTAGTTTGTCTTTAACCGTTTTAGGCTCATTACCTCCAAGTCTTGCCCTTATCGCTACGTTCATCTGCCTAGACCACTTTCCCCATTTAATACTGTACCTCGATAGCTTACACTCTTTATGATCTGCAAAGTTTTCTTTTATTACTCTTACAAGTTCAACTGGTGACATTTTTTCATAGTTGATTGTGTTCATTTGTTATCTCCAAAAAAGCTTAATCTTCTTTACTGCATCTTTACCAATTATCTTAAGGTCTTTGCCGTAATAGTCATTCGTTGTCATTCCAAACACTGGTCTACCACCCTTGATACTATTCTCTACCGCAAGACCATACTTCGTAATATCTTCACCGTTAGCGTTTGCTGTCCCCGGAATCACACCACCAACCCAACCCTTAAGCTTACCCTTCTTGTATCTAAACGCTTTTAAACTTCTAATAAGGTCGTTAGACATCCTCCAAAAACCTTGTGCCTGTCCAAGCCTTGCCTTCTTATCTTCATATGCCTTGCTGAGTCTCTTAAATGAACTTGCATATTTTTGCTTAACAATATTCATCAACACAATACCCCTAAACCTTACTGCGTTCCGGTAAGGGGTATCTTCCTCAATAACCTTCTTAGAACCAGAAGCAAGCTTGTCAAGCATTGCAAAGTATTGTGGTATATTCTTAGGTGCTGACATTATTTAAAATCCATCCATTTAATATTTTATCAAATACCAATCCTTCTTCGTCTTCAACGTCAAGGCACAAATTGCTCAACACGACATCTCTCCTGAAAAACCTTGGCCCCATTGACTCTGGTTTAATATTGTCATTGTTGCCACGGTAAGCTATCAAAACATCAGCCTTAGACTGTTCAAAGAAAACAGGTAGTGCCTCAAGTAGTTGGTCTTCTATTGTCTCATTATCATACAACACTCCATACCACTCAGATTCTTTTGCTATATTGTTTATGTCTGCCATGGTATCAACCGCATACATCCTGTTAATCCTACCATTGAAAGAACTTACTGCCTCTACAAAACTAGAGTTAGGTTGGTGTACATTAATAACAAAAACGTCTAGCATTCGTTTTCCTCCTTATTCTTTTTTTCGTGGTTCATCTTACCACGTTGTATTAACTGCTGTTCTATATAGTGAGAGTCTTTTTCTGTACCACAGTTAGTGCATGTATATTTACCGCTGAACCAATTAACCTTGTCTTCAATCTCGGTACCGCATTTATTGCATATCCAATATATTTTACCCCTCATTGAAGCAACTCCTTACGTTTATAGTTACCTTCTAGTTGGTCTCTAAGTTCTATTATTCTGTCTGTTGATAAGTCTTTAGTCCTTGTCATTGGTTTATACTCACCCGGTGTACCTCTATACCACATTGGATTACCATTATACTTAAACTCTATATCATATTTTTCTGGATGTTTAAAAATATCTGAACCCGGAAGAGGCTGAAACATGGAAACACCAATATCATCAGGTTGAGCAGTCTCTATCCATCTTGCAGTTTCTTTTACCGTGTCTTCGTTCTCACCAGGAAGTCCAACAATTAAGAAAGCTTTCGCTCTTACACCAACTTCTTGTAGATTTCTTACGGCAATAGTATTAATGTCAACTGTGTTACCCTTCATATTCTTCTTTAATATATAATCAGAACCGCTTTCAATGCCAATACCTACGTCAACAACACCCATTGCTGACAAGTCTAAACAAACATTTTTATCATTTAAAAGGTCTGCCCTACAGAAGCATCTAAACTTATAACCTCTGTCAACCAAATCGTTTGCCAACAGGCTTAACCTTTTTTTGTCTGTTGCGATGGTGTCGTCATATATTGAGAAAGCAGTGTAGCCATACTTAGAGTTTAGGTGCTCTATTTCAGCTAAAGTTCTTTCAGCAGACTGTATGCTAAACTTGGGACTCACCTTTGAACAGAACGAACATCTTCCATAGCATCCCCTAGAGGCAATCAATGGTGTAGCTATACAACCATCTATTTCTTGGTAATACTTATTGATAGGCAAACAGTCTCTGTCTGGCATTGGGTAGTCGTCTATTTTAACGTCTTCAGTTATTCTATCGCTACCACCCTTGATCTCTTGCATTGCATTGTATAGTGGTACTTCACCGTATCCCGGTATTACCAAATCTATACCGTTCTGCTTGCACTCTTCTGGCATGTGGGTAGGATGAGGGCCACCAGCCATTACATACCTACCCTTCTTTTTATAATACTTAGCCAACTTAAAAGCCTCGTCCCTCTGTGGGGTGGTGAAAGAAAGACCTATAATGTCAGCCTCTGCCATATCAGCAGTGTGTCCTAAAGCCATGTCTAAACACTGTACCGCCATACCATGCTGTTTCAAAAAAGCACTCAGATACATTATCCCCAACGGTGGGAACATTATCTGGTTCAACAGAAACGGACTGCTTGGGAATACTAACGTTATGTCTGGTTTCATATTAATTCTTTCTATTCCAAAGGTCTGGATTGTCTTTTAAAAACGTCTGTACCTTGTTTCTTTCACCCTGCAAGTCTTCAGTAAATAAATCGTTTGACGCTACTTCGTTATAAATCATATTTTCTCCTTTAGATTGTTAAACATATACCCACCATTCTTGAGTTCCATTCTCTATGTACGGTGAGTGATTTACTTTATCACCAAATACGGTGTTAACCTCTAGTCCAATATTGTCGTAATTATAATCATGCCCAGCCAAGATACCACCAGCATTAACCCTCGGTAACCATAACTTAATATCTTTTCTAATACCTTCTTCTTCGGTGGTTGGTGAAAGTTCACCGCCAATATGGTCACCGTCTATATAAATAAAATCAAAGTTACATGACAGCAATTTAGACGCTAACTCTGATTTTGCTTTTAACACTACAATGTTTTCATCATCTTGTATCCTAAACCAAGTGTCTGCCCAATTACTATCGTGTGTCTCACCACAAAAACCCCAAGGGTCTACTAAAACCATAAGCTCTGGATTTAGTAGTTTGTTCATTGCATGAGCATTGTGTCCTCTTAAGACACCAATCTCTAAGATGGTTATAGGTTTGTCACCGAAGTGCTCTTTTGCCACAGTTGCAGAAGGGCCAGCTGGATGTACTTCACCATAAGAAAGCAATTCAACATAATACTTATCGTTTATTTTTTCAGGTTTTATCATAACCCAACCTCATTAACATCACACGGGCCACAAATGCCACCGCATGTTTCCATTATATATTTATATATTTCTTCATAGGTAAGATACCTTAGCTTGTCAATAGTACCACTATGGTACGTGTGCCAACAAAAAATCATATACTCTTCTAACTCTTTAGGTGCAAACATTACCTTGTTCGCTCCAGCTGTGAAACCTAATATCTGTTCTGTTACGTTTGGATATCTATGAGGTCTACCGTTGTGTGCTGCTATCCACTGTCTGTCATCTAATAGATTAATAAACTCATCGTGTTTTATAGACTCACTCTTGCAAAAGAAAAATCTGGTTGATGCCCACAAATAGTCTGGCTTATCAGTTTGGTCTGGAGTTGGATAAGCGTTCTGGCCGGGTACATCACCTTCGTTTGGGCTATGATAAGACGGATACGATATATACTTGTATTCTCCAGAATCTACTATGTTCTTAAACCTATCTATAATATCTGAATCATTCTTTCTGTAAGCTGATGTGTCTGCATCAAAGTGTGCAATATATTTACTCTTAGACATCGTAAGTGCATTAATATAGTTAATGTCCTGCCACTGCCTTATCCTTCTACCTTTATAAATGTCTGTGTGTTTTGCGATAACAAGATTATCAATATCACCCCTGTCAACCATTATTTTAATGTTTGCCCATACATCTTTGGTTATTGCAGTATGAAGGTCAATGTATAATGTTAGTTCAATGTCATATCCTCTAAAGAACTCTCTCTTGTTATAAACGTTTGATATTATAAAGTCTGCTGATCTAGCACCGTTAGCACCCATACCACCTATCTTACCGCAATAGGTTTCATTATCTAAATAACCCGGTCTGGTGTCACAGTTCACAACAACTCCTATGGTGTTGTTTGTAATCATATTACTTCCCCATTTCTTCTGCAAAAATATTCATGGCTTCAGCTGGGTCTGGTAAATCATATTTCGTATCATCAGCTACTTCAACAGGTATGCTGTTACCGGCCCACCAAAAAGATAAGTCTGGTATGTGTTTAATAGTGTCAAAAGGAAACTCCATAGCCTCTATAAAATTCAACTTCGGGTACATGTAAAGCTTACCTTTACGAACATCGTTAATCCATCTATGAGCAATAGCACCCCTAAAATTATACCCATAGTGTAAACCCTTTCTTAATTCAAAAATCTTGTGAGGCACAGATATAAAACCTTCAGGTGCTATATCCTGTAACACTCTAACAAACTCTTTAGGGTCTCTTAAATGTTCCAAAACTTGAGTGCATATTACAAAGTCAAAATTATAAAAAGGATTTTTCCACTTTGCATTTAAAGTCTCTGCATCACCAAGCATAAATTCCTTGTCCCAAAAACCCTCATACTCTTTCATTTCTGGATATCTCTTTGCCCAAGTATCGGGGTGAATGAGGTCTGCATAGTGCGTAACATATGGTCTTGCCCATGGACGATGAACACCACCTATATCAAGAACTCTCTTAAAGTTCTTTTCTTTTAGATAGTCTCTAACCTTTTGTTCGTCTGTTGCTATTGGCCCTTCTGATACTTTATATATCATTTAATATCCTTCCAGTAACCAATGTCAGCAGCTTCTGAGAATTCTGGCTTGGGTTGACATTCGTGCAGGTCAGCAGGAAGCCCAAGTGCTTTTCTTGATGCTATTGGTTTAAGCCATCTACGCTCAATCCACCGCCTCGACCTGACATCATCTTTTTCAAAATGTTCGATGTAACAGTCCGTGTTGAGGTTGTGGTTTTTTGTGAAACCGCACAGCGTACGATGAGGCGATTGTATCCAGTGCATTCTGTAGTTCTTACGCATAATGCGGGGTTGTGCGTCTGGAAACTGACCAATCTGGTGGCTCTCTATGGGCCAGCCAGTTTTATCAAGAATCGCAAACGTGCTGTCTTCGTGCCTCATAACTTCAACGGTTCGTCTTGCTACGTGTACAAGGTCTGCACCTTCAGGAAGCTCGTTTGCTTCATCGACCTGTGCCAAGAATTTCTTTAATGGCGCATTGCATCTTTCGTCAAAGTCAAGAGAGAACCCAATCTCTCCATTAGGTACGTATGACCACATTATGTTTGCTTGCATAATTTCTTGGTCATGATAAAAATCCAGATATTCGTGTGAAAAAACCTCTACCTTTGAAAACTGTTTTAACAAATGTACAGTAAAGTCAGAAGATTTTCCGTCAACAACCCTGATACCTGAAACCCACGACTCGTCATGGAAATCTGAAATACATCTTTCAACACTGTTCTCCTCGTTTTTTGACTTCATCACAATCCACATAGTGCCTGTTCCTTTCTTATTATTAAATTAATAATAGATTGATACAACTTTTTAATCTTTAGTTCTTTGTTTTTATTTATTTGAGTCATTGACATGTTCAACCTTGCTTCTTTGTTCCGTTTTTTACCAATTCTTGGGTCTAAACATGCATAAACATAAAACTTATTTTCAGCCATTGTTTCCCCCTATCAACTTAAGCAGTTCTTTCTTAATTTTTAATGGGGACAAAGTGTTTATACAGGGAGAATCACAAACGTTAAAACCGGGTTGTCCGTAACAGTTTGAAGATACTGGACACACGTCAAGCTTATTTGGTTCAAGTTCCACCAACCTACTTATGTCGTCATATCTAGGGCCAACTACCCTTGCAGGTGCAGGGCCAAATAGGCACACCGACTTCGTATTTACTGCACCAGCAAGATGAGAGCAGAAGCTGTCCACAACTATTGCACCAACTGCTTTATCCATTACGTACGCACTTTCTGTATAGGTAAGTCTGTCTCTTAGGTCAAAGTCACAATCACAGGACAAGTCTGAACTACAACCAACCATAACTACCTTATATCCAATATTAGCAACAGCCAGACCCATGTGTTTATATCGCCTAAAAGGGGAAGCACCTGACGTATTTATAACTATATAATCTTCATCAAACAGACCCTCTATGTCTGGCTTGTCTTTTGCAATAAACATCTTATCAGGTTCTTTTATGTGGCAAAAGTAAGGATACATTGCATATAATTTTGCATCTCCACTGTTAAAATTTCCCGGTAGTATCTTCTGCCCATGGGGGTTATAAATTATTGCATAGTCCTTAGCAGCTCTTGCATCCCATGGTATGATATCGTCAAGATGTGGGTTATCTTTAACAACTCCAGCAAACTTACTCTGTGTCATATAAACAAGCTTCTTACCACGGTGACGTTCTTTTATTCCTTTAAAGCACTGTGTTGTCATAAGAACATCGCCAGCAGATGCGTATTGAACAAAAAGAACCTCATCTTTTTTCATTGTTTTCTGTGTTTTCAACTTGTGTTGTTCTGTAGCCATATCTTTCAAAAGGTCGTTTACGTCTGAAACACCGTCAAGCCATTCTTGCCCTTTTTTAAGACCATCCGCTTTCATCTTTTTTCTTAAGTCTTCGCTACCTGCAACTTCTAGGATAGCTTTTGCTATGTCTTCAGGGTCACATGCAAGTGCGTCAATAAAGGTCTGACCAAGAGCACCAACAAGCGGTTGATAGGTTGGGATGGTATTAGGAACTAACACACCAGCACCCTTAACCAGTTCGGTCTGTGCGGTAGTGTCTGAAGCTATAACGGGTACTCCACAAAGCATTGCTTCAAGTGGTGTCCATGACAACCCTTCCTGTAGGGAGCAGTTTATAAGGCAGTCGAGGGTGTTTAATAGCCCAACCATCTGTTCTAATGTGATAGTTACACCCTGTTGTTTTGCCCTTAAGTTCTCTTTCGGTATTCCACAGTCTATTGCATACTGTGTAAGGTTGTATCTTGATGGTGATACCATATCGGTATGAAGGTATAGAATAATCTTTGGGTTCTTTTTAACTGCTATTGAGAACCCCTTTAGAAGTCTCTGTAGGTCTTTTCTTATTTGATTAACGCCTACGAATCCGAACAGTATCTCATCTTGTAACAGTCCGGGTAGCATCTTCTTTTTGTCTGAGAGGTTTTGATCTGATGGTAATTCTTTAAAACTATCAGAACTATGTAGCATAGGTCTGTAATATCTAATGTTGGGTGCTACGGGTTTGAGTGCGTCAAGGCCGTGCTGTGAATATACACAAGGGAAGTCAACGTTATTAATCCACTTAACCCAGTCTTCTCTTACTGCTTGGATATCCCATGGGAATATTGCACCAGTTTTAAATGTTTTACCGCCTTTTTGAAGTTGTTTTAATCCTTCATAAACTGGTGCATACTGCCATATATCATGCCCAACAAACAAGACTATATCACAATCTGTTTGGCTTAAGAAATCTAACAGCTTCTGTTTGCCGAACATATCGCTGTCTTCTTTTGCAGATACTATGTTACATGGAAGTGGTTCGAGTGCCATCTTCTTATTATTGTTTGGGGGGAGGTCGCAAGAGAAAAGTGTTGCATCGTACTCGTCTTTGTTTAGTTGTGACAAAATCCCTGCCATCATACCACCGTTTCCAGTCGTACCAAGTGGGTGTTCACAAACGAATAAAACTTTTTTCTTCATCTTTTATTTTCTCCTAAATGATGATTGATTGGTTTAGGCAACTTCGTAAATCCGATGTTACCTGTTATCTTCGCTAAGCTTACACACATCCATACCACCAAATCTTCTACTCATTACTGCACCAACAAGATAGTATTCTCCAGAAGCTGGTTGATATCTGTCAAGTGCCTTTATACCGTAACGTGTTGGTATATATAGTTCCTCTCTCTCAATACTCAAATTGCCAAGTTCTGATTGAGAATCTAAATCTGTTCCAAATAATGGTTCTGTTTCAAGGGCGTATGCATCGGCTTGTATTGTCTCAAATGAGGTTACCTTCTGATATGTTTCATCATCCCAAACAGCTTCTCCTGACGGTCTTAATATCTCGCCAGACACATTACTCATGTAATATACGCCACTGTACTTATATACCTCGTTTTCGAGGGATTCGGGGGTAAGGTTCATAGTCATGTAGTCTTTGTTAAAAATGTCAAACCTGACTATACTACCAATAACTTGAGTGGTGTCGTATGGGATACTTCCTTCAATAAAGAACTCTCGGATAAAAGGTTTTGTAACTTGTGCGTTAGGTGCATACTTAATATACTCCTCACCGCTTCCGTCTACAATAACCTTGATACCTATTTCTTTATAAGTTTCTTTAAGGTCTGCTCCTAAACTCAACGTGTATCTCCATTTATTCTGGGGATATTATAACTTTTTGGTATGTATCGTATGTGATGTCTCTTCCGGTTAGTGGCTCATAAGCAAATCCAGCATCAATCTTACTCCCAAATAAACATTCAGAATCTGCGGATGTGAATAACTCTGGGTAATCCTCTTGAACTTTAGCAAACTTCTCGTCCATATCTTTGACTAGAATGCTATAGTGGTCAAAACGATGTTGTAGGTTGATCTGCTCTACTTTAAATTTATGAGCACTCTCGCTGAGAAGATAGAAGAATAAGTGTCTTTTAGACCTGTTCTTATACCAGTATTCTTTGAACGCATCAGACAGGGGTAAGGCCCAACCAGTTTCTCTAGCAGCATCGTCTACGGCATTACCATAGTCGTCAGCATCAAGATACGTGGATAAACCCTTAACCTCTACTTCCAATAAAGCTATCAAAGTCGTTCTGGTTAAACTCACAATTCTTCTCCTCTATGGTTCTCGTTGGGAATTACTTTTTCTTATTCCCTTTGGTCTCTTTCACCGTTTTTTTCTTAGCAACGGTGGGTGCCTTTTTTACTACTTTTTTTGTAACCTCTTCTGGTTTAATATCTTTTGTTCCAGATGTTCCCTCATTATTTTCAGTGCCTTCTTCAACTTCCTTTTTACTATCCATCTCAGTATCAGTGTCATTAGTTTCTTTTTCAACGTCAACCTCTACGGTTATGGTATTATCGGGGGGAGAAGCCTCTTCGTTAGCTTTTAACCCATTGGGTTTCTCTACTGGAGTAGCAATAACCACTTCCAAAGTCCCTGACCCAGATGCGAGCTCTCGTAATATATTTGGCGTTATCTCTGCCCCCGACAATACACTATCCTTAAGATATTTAGTGTTACCAAACGCTAAACATCTTACTTTTACCCTTACTTTTTCAGGTCTTTTCATCTGATTGTACTCCTGTTATAAGAACGGTTCATATTTAACAAACACACACAAGCCTTCCATCTCAGTTCCAGGTGACCCAGTACGAGTCAAGTTCGCTTGGAAAGAAACAATAGTGTTCTCTGAAAAGTCAACAGCATCTGTATCAAGTACAGCACAAACAATGTCGGTATATTCTCCAGATATTGCGGTACTAATCTGTTGGCTTGCTTCACCGCTAGTGTATGTTATCTTTGGTTTCGTGGTTAGACACGTAACCCCATCTAAATAAACATCCACCTCCATCGTTAACGGGTTTGCATTATCTAACCCACTTGCGTTAACAGCAATAGCTACATCTGTTATTTTACCAGCTTGTCTTGTTATATCAAGTAAACCATTAACATCAGCTGTAATCTCACCATTAACGAAAGCCTTGGCCGCAGGCAACCCAAATTCAGTTGCCTGCTTAGCGAAAGTCGGAGAAGGTAAAAGTATGTTTTTTTCGTTCTGCTTCATATCTTTACCCTCCTAGTTCACGGTTAAGTTGTAAATTGCATCCCTGTGATAGAGAACCGGAAGTCCCTTGTCTTCAACTCTGACGTAAGTAACTTCAGGGTCTTCTTTATCCCATCTGGAAGTCTGCATTCCCCAACTGCGTCCAAGACCATAAGGTGCTTGTTTAAATTCAGCAATCTTAGTGCCTTCAACACTGTCAGCCATAAGTGTAAACTGGTCGTCAGGGATGAATCTCTTAGTCATAATAACATAATCTTCCCCTGCTCTGTAAGATGTAGCTGGAGCAGTTGAAACTGTAACAGTTGAATCTTCAGTCTGAATGGAAGCAATAGTCTCATCTTCATATGTACCAGCAGAAGAGTCATAGAACCTAAGCGTTCCACCAACCTCAAAGTCAGCAGTATTATCTACCGATACAACGGTAGTTGAACTTGCCGTTACAACTGCGGTCAGTTTAGCCCTTACCTCATATTTTTCATCGTAGACTATGAGTGTTCCAAGTCCTAGGATGTCAGCAAGTACGGCAGGATTAGCATTTACAATAGCATTAACATTACCAGAATAAAGATTACCGCTACCATAAGTGCTTTTTGTCAGAAGTGCCTGAATAGCAGGGTCATAAGCCATGTATCCAAGAACGATAGAGTTACAGATACCTATAGTTGCGTCAGAACCATTAGCGTCAGAGATCACTCTCTTACCAGTTATGATATCACTAATGATATTTTTCTTGGAACCTTCGTCCCACTTGTAATCAGTAGCCAACGTTACCTGATTTGCATCAGGAAGGGAATAGTCAACGCTTACCATAATGCTACTTTCGTTCTCATAAGAAAAAGAGCCACCGAACAACATCTGAGAGAACATCCACTCTTTACGTCTCATGTTTCTGTTAATAAGACCTTTCATCTCTTTTGCAATTCTCTGAGATGCAGCCTCGTAACCTGCTGTAGTTCCTTCTTTCCTGATGTTATTCAGGAGGGTCTCACCGAAAGACATCTTCTCTTTCCAGTTAGCTGCTTCAGCTGAATGCTTGGCAACTCCATGGGGAAACGTCTCAGGAGATTCTGACATCGGGGATACAAACGGAGCCATCCCTCTGCCACCAGTCTGACTTTCCCATTCAATTGTAGACGAAGGAGATTTGCTGGACGGGAACATTGAAGATATCACCGTATTGACAGGTGATTTAAACTTCTCTATGAATTTTTGTAATACCTTGAGCTTTAGTTCAGGTATTCCACTTGAGCCTCTTGGCATAATAAAGTTCTCACTTTCTATTTAAGTATAAAATTATTACCAACCAAAGTCGCACCGAGTGCGGTTCTAGCGGTAGAATCGTTACTGTATAACATTCCGTTATACAGGATAGCATTGGATACAATTACAGGAGCAAGAGCACCAGCTGCCGTAGAGCCTGTACCAGTGTCAACAGAAATCTCTAGGATACCAACAGCGTCTGAATAGTTGTTAGCTGTGCCTGCTTCAATACTAACATATGCAGTCTCTGCGGTAGTCATACTATTTGCTATTGATGCTGTTGCTGTAATTTTTGCTCTCTGCCGTTCAGTTGTTCTATCAATGGCAGTAACCGCACCAAGATTCTCTGCGTTTTCACCAGAAGAATTAACAATGACATCATCACCAACTGCAAACTTGTAACTGTCATCCATGGTCACATAAACATATGCAACCGTTCCAGAATCTGCAACAAGATATGCACGACCCGGAGAATGTTCTGTACCATCAAACGAAGCTACGTTGTAAGGCACATACTTACCTACACCACCATCAGCGGATACGTTTCTTGCTACCAGCTGACCAGCCTGAAGTACACCATACCCAGACTGAACTGTTCCCTGAAGCTTTAATGCAGCTTCAGATTTTGAAACATATAGCGTACCATAATCTACCTGTGAACCATATTGTATATTAGGAGCATCACTCATAATTATTTACCTCCTTTCTCATTACCTATTAAACCAAGAAGTGAATCAGCCATTGCGTCATCGTCTTCTGCCTCTTTAGCGAGGTCTGTAGCTTCGCTGTCAACGTCTTTAAGACTGAAACTACCACCACCCATCACGGTGTCTGTAACGCCAGCTTTTTCCCATGACGTTATTTCTGCAACACATGCTTCTTTCCAAAGTTTAGCATCCAACACTTCATCACTAACAAACTTGTTATGATTCAGCATTGCAATAACCTTGTCAAAAAGATGTTCAGGTACATCGCTTGCGTTAAATTCTACTGTAAAAAGTTTTTCAGCTTCAGACTTAAGCTCTTTCTCAGTTCTTATTACGTCTTTTTTCTCAAGGATAGCTGTTTTAACTTTGCCCTCCTCAATTTGTGCATCCAGACCTTCTTTTTCTATCTTGAATTTTGCCTCAGCTGCATCAGTTGCATCTTTTCTTACCGAAGCCAGAAGTTCTGCGTAGTCTTTTTCAAGCTCTACCAGTGTTAGTTTTTCCATCTGCCTTTCCTCCTTAGAATTACTATTAAGTTCTTTTTTGCATTCTTCCTTATCTTCTTTTTGGGTTACTTCCCCTTCGGACATGTTGCCGATTATATCTATGTCAACATCCACTTCTTCTTTGGAGAATGCAGATGATTGTGTTTGAGAATCCCATCCAAATACACACACTGAACCTTCGTTTACGCTTGCCTTACGAAAGATGGTAGCGTCTGGGCCTTTCATTGTGAAGCCATTAACCTCTGCTGTTTCACCCTTATTGAGTCTTTGTATCTCACTTGGGTTGACAGATATGCTTGCCTGATACGGGAACCCCTCTTTGGACAATTTCTGGAACTCCCTGCTTACTTCAGTATCAACAAAGGTTGTTTTATCTGGGTCAACTTTTACACCGTATTCCTTGTCAACCATAATGCCACTTGCAAATGCTATCTTCTTAGATGTGTCATGGTTCTCAAGTATGGGTGTTTTCTTTGACTGAAAAGATAAGCCATCAAGATCAATTGCAAGATTATCCCAGTACCAATGGTCTTTAATTATACCACCGCTGTAGATGGTCATATTAAGCTTTGATAATTCTTCGCCTTCATTGGTGAACATACTTGAAGAACATTTGTTATCAACAAACCGCATTGCACCACGGGGTATTTTCCCTCTTTTTAAATCCTCCGACACTCTATCTTTAGTTGGTTTTTCCATTGTTAGTTCTCCTTGTAAGATTCATTACATAATATTCATATCGCCAGACACGTCAACTCTTCCAGAAGATTCACCTGACAAACCAATTTCACCGATGTTGTTTTTTGAATTATCAAGATTCCAGAAAGTGTTGTTAGCCATGGGTATATAGTTGTCAACGTCTTCATTAACAATTACCTTAAGAAGGTCACCACATATATTGTATACAACAATACGTTGATAGTTCTGGTCAACGTCAACCTCACTGATAACACCTTCTACTATGTCTTCGCTGAACATGCTTTTTATAGGTGGAGGGTCAACTTGTGGTAGGTGTGATACAAGGTTTAAATCATCGTCCGACAGGTATCTGTCAATGGTAAATCTTTTACCTGCCAAAACGGTTGTGTCGTGAAACTTTGTGGTTACTTCTCCACTGAAGTCATAAGTTGGCATTGGCTACTCCTTCTTTTTTGGTTTTTTTACTGGCTTAGGTTGGGGTGTGTTAGATGGTTTTGGTTTTTCTATTGCTTTCTCTTGAACGGATTCAGCATCAGATTCAAACTCAAGTTCTGGATACAGCTTATCTTCAAGTGCCTTAATCTGTCTCGTTCTTGACCACCCACCTATACCAACAATCTTCGATATGGTTTTATTATCTACACCAAGAACCTTATTTAAAGGCCCGTGTTTAACTCCAAATAAAGCCTTAGTCTTACCTTCCAAATCAATAGTCTCACTAACAGGGAATGAAAATTCAAGAAGATTCTCTGGTCTCTCTTTTACTTTTTCAATAATTGGTTCTTTGTTCTTACCAAAACCAACACAGTCGTCTACGTCAAAATATTCAGGAAACTTTGAAACCTTACTTCTAAGGAAGAATATGTTTGACCAAAAATCAAACCTGAGATATCGTTCAAAATAAGCTACTTCATCAGACGTTCTATCTGACATGGGGCCACGTGTTTCTTTTACAGAAGCAAACGTTCCTTTTGATGTTCCTGTCATTATGTCTGTTGGTTCGTTTATACCAGCAGCGACAAGTTCTTTTATGTCTGTATCTTCATCCCTGAGTGGGGATAGCTGTGGATTCCTACATTCTAAGGTCATGCCGGGTGGTAGAACCAATGTTGAACCGGGTGTCTTTTTTGCTGCTATACCAGTTGACGCTCTCTGCTCTGCGGTCATTGCCGTCCAAAGCCTAAACGCCTTAGTATCTGTTATACTGAAAACCCAAAGATATGAACCTGATGATTTCTTGTGGTCTATTTCGTACTTCTTAAGGTTCTCATAATGATTAAGCCATTCAAGGGTCGTCCTTAGATATGATATTGCACGTTTTGTTACGAACCCTCTATCCCAAGATACTATAAACTGGTTGTAACCGCCAAACTGTTTGAACTTTTTATTTCCACTTCTTGAGCGTTTTTGTAATGATTTATTATAATCTATGTTTTTTGATGCTGTATTAACAAGTTCTGGATACCTTGCTATAAAAATAGACGGTATTTGAAACTTCTCTGTTCCGTTATCAATAAGATAAAACAAAGGCATTAATGTTTTTGTTGGATGCCAGATGATACCAGAATCGTCAGAACCTCCCGATACGTTTGATGGGTCTAGGAAGTCAACCTCTATAAATCCATCAGTATGAAGAGTTAGAATCAGGAAAAGCTCACCTTCCACGTTTGCTCTTGCAACGTATTTAGGCCAATAATTATACAGCCTGTTCCTTTGGTCTTGCTCAATCTCCTTAACAACCTGTAGAATATCATATATACCTGAAGTAGTCTCAAAACCAAGTCCAGTTAGCCTACCCATTTGTCCACGGACGGCTGTGTTTATATATGGTGTACGGTTGAATTTTCGCCAACATTCGGCTTGGAGGGCTTGTCTTGTACTTGAGGAGTCGTCTTTATCTGAAGATGATAGTGTGTATCCATCTGGGTCAGTGCCAACATTATCACCATCTTCTGGGTCATATTGCCACGGTGCTGAAAATTGCAACCCTTCCAGAACCTCATCAGGGAGGTCAAGGATAGCTTGCGAAATTTGCTCTTGAGTCATCTTTTCTGTAGCCACGATTTTACAAATACCACAAGATTGGTCTCTTGTCAAGTAAAAGTGACAAAAAATGTCAGTTTAGTGACAAATAATGTCACAGGTGATAAAAAGTGTCACTTTTCTATTAGATATAAAAAAAGCTACCACACAAAATTAATTGCAGTGGTAGCCAGTACAACTTATATGTTGTATTTTTAATTATACGGTATGTTTACTTCTATCCTTCAGTTCACCAATCTTACCCTTGTTAAACGATTTAACCTTTCCCCAATAACCAGTAACCCTAGTTATACCTTCAACATTAAATCCACGGTTAATCTCAACCAACAGCTGAGGCGGTGTCATTTCTCGAACCTTTGCATAATCAACAGCAGTTGCCCTCTTCTCATCGTTTAGATACCAATCAAGTTCATTGTTCCTAAACAACATCGTTTCATTCTCTTCATCATCAAACCATTCAATGTAGGTTGTTTCTTCTAAAAATTCAGTCAATTCTTCGTTTGTCATTTCTTCTCCCGTTAAAATTTTAATTGTTCTGGTGAACCCGTTACAGGATTATCATAAAAGTCTTTCCAGTACGGGTCGTCAATAGATAATGCCCTGTGATCTAACGTTGGTGCTGAATCATCTGGACTAGACCACTTGTTCTCTTGCCTTTTGTTTGAGGATGCGTATTCTAAAAAGTTAATAGCTGAAGCTGTGAGAGTTTCCATTTTTCCCCTTAAATATTATTATCTATAAATATATTATAGCACACCATTATTCAAACATGACAAAATATTTTAATCATGTGTGGATTATGTCTGTAATACGACCAGCCGTAAATAATTCGTATCTATTAACAATGTGAGAATAGTATGGTGGTTTAACATAACAACTTAATGCGATTTCTAACATAACATTACCTGTATATTTTAAAAGTCATTAATTGCTATTCATTCGTTGATCTTTTAATTTCTATCTGTTCCTTTATTCTTGGCAAAAGCATGTCAATGTCTGGTGTGCTTTTACCCTTAAAAAAATCTGATACCATATCAACTAAAATCTCATGTTCGTCACATTCTGGGACTTCACCGCTACCGATATCGTCTACAGAAGCATATAAACACCAGACCCCTTTTGGAATGTCATATTCTTGAATAAACCTCTTCAACCAAAATCCTTTTGGATGTGTTTTGCCCCACAGAGTAATTTCAACCTTGTTTGTTTTGGGTTCAAAATAAAGACCCTGTTCCATCTTATCCATAATTTCCTCCTAAAAGATTAATAGTATCTTCCAACCGTTCTTGGCCCACCAAACATTTCACCGAATATCATAGTTGAACTCCTAGTCCTTAAATCATCAATACCAAGTTCCCTGCCACCATAGATGTTCCAACCAAGACTAAACATACAGTCATCCTGAACACCATACTTCTGCTTCTTCTCAGGACTACCATACCACTTCTTGTCTGGGTCATGTATAAACGTAACAGCCTCTTCATACAGTATATCATCCTTCTTTGTACCTGCTACGGGGCAAACAGGGGTCTTAAACCTGCCATCTCTGTATAAGATATACAACTCACTGAAAGCATCCCTCTGCTTGTTGTAATTAGGGTACACAGCCTCAAAAGGAACATCGTGTTCTTCACACCATACCGCTAAATCCCACATTCCCCACCGTTCAGCCGTAACCTTGTCAACACCATCAAACTCCCTGTGAGCATCATCAAGTAAAGACTTCATCTCTTCAAGTGTGTTCTGCTGAAGCGAAACCAAATGAATCATGAAGTAAATGTACTTTGGAATAAAATTATCGTCTGCATCTTGAGCAGGATTCTTTAATGAACCCGGTAAACCTTTTGCAACCAAAGTAAAAATTGTTCTAGCTGATGTATTTGTTTTCATTGGGTCTGACCTATCAAACCCTGCCATAATAGCCCAACCAGTATTGTATACCTTCCCTAGTTCTGCCAAATCAAGATTACTAATCATACTACCGCCTGAAGACTTATCCCCAAGATTATATATTTTCTCAACAGGTGATAAAGCTCTCTCTATATCATCAAGCTGTGTGAACGAATCTCTGAACGGTAACCCCTTCTCTATTCCATCTTCATCATTAGAAAGTACCTTTACTTTTCTTTTCATAAGACCCATAACCTCACCGTGATTACCAATCTTACCGTTAGCACCAATGTATCTCGTTGCTTCAACCATTTCTGCTGTAAATTGCTTACGTTGACCAGCAGACCAAGTGTTCATGAAGAATCTCTCAAAGTCTTCAGCAGGGAACTGCTCTTTATACGCAAGAAGCTGTTCTGAGGTCATGTGTGGGTTCCAGAAGTCCTCAACAACACCAAACTGACTCTGCCTATGGCTGAAGTAGATAGTCTTGTCCGTACCCTTTTTAAATGCCTCGTAGAGCTTATACAGCTGATGTGTCTTTTCTGATACAGTTGAATCAATTACACCTAAAGCGTTTGGTATGTTTCTAGTAGAACCTGACAACTCAACAAAGAACTTTGGTTTCTTCATGTTGAACATCTCAGAGAACGTATAACCCGTGATATTTGATACGATACCTGTTGCGGTTGATAACGCTCTTATTTGAGATACTATCCTGCCCTTGCTGTCCTTAAGTCTTATATCCTTTTCCTGCACGTTCCTTAGACCTATCACATTCAGCAGTGGTGGGCTGTTAAGAATAATGTCACGCATAATATCGTAATGTACGAATTTGGTCTGTTCTTTTGAGTTTGCACCCAACACAATCTGCTGTCTAGGCCAGTTAAAAAACTTCCAAAGTTGTATCAAAACAGCCACTAACGAGTTGTGGGTTACCGTGAAATCGCCCCTCACGTAACGTCCGTTACCGTCCAGAGTAAAGCCGTAGTATTCACCAACACCTATGGACTTTATGCTCCTAATACCAGTAACGAGAACGTCCTTCCATTCACTTCTTTTGCGAGCCTTTTTTCTTTGTATACGAGTTGGTATAATAGAACAGTCACCAGAAATACCCATTCTATAATACTCTCCAACAAAACCTGTGCTCTTTATCTCCTTTTTACATTTCTTAATTTGCACATGAAAACCCAAAGACCTTGCTAAAAACACTATGTCTTCGGACAGCGTTTTGTTTTTCTGTATTATCTCAACAGAATTCCTGTTAATATGGCCATCCGAGTCAACAAGTCCCGCTAAAACCTGTAACCTTACCTCCCTAGAATTTATCTTATATATCTTCGGTATGTGCTTATTAAAAAGTATATTATGTTTAAGAAGCAACCTGTGTAAATGGTTTGGTTGCCCAGCATCTGTAATAAGACTATATCTGTTAGCCAAGCTTATTCCTTTATCATAAACAGAAACCTTCATGCCAATACGGTCTGCAAATTCATATAAGTAATCAACAACCTCTTTGTCCATTGTTGTTATTGTTGGTTTATTATTGTCACCATCACCAAGAAACATGCCCAAAAAGTAAGGTTCTATTGGAACAGACCTTTCTCGCCAATTAAGAGGAACCCTGTAGAGGAGGTGTAAACCCTTCCAACACTTACTTTGCTTCTGAACATCCCTTACAGACATGTCGATAATTTTACCAGCATGGATATCGTGTGATGGTTTACCACGCTTGTGTAGACGACTTCTCCTTCTCTTTAATGTAAGCATGTGGTCACCAGTAACAAACATTGGGTCACCACGCATTGGCATAACCTCGAACAGTTCTTCTGTACCACTTGCTAGAGACATAACCGTTTTGGGTTTATTGTCTTCACCCATTAGTTTGTCACCCACAATAACGTCTTCAACGTTTTTAACAGAACCATCGAAGTATATGACTTTACTTCCTTTTTTTTCACATTTTCCGTCACCGCGAGGCCAGCATAAAACTATCAACCGATGTATGAACTTTTCGTTTTTCATCGCAAGTGCTTCACGCAATATTTCACATTGACCCTCCCAAAGTCTGTCATATTCTGAAGGGAGTTTGTTCGCAGGAGTCCATGCACTTATATCTGAACCAACGGCAGTAACCGGAAGATAGCACTTATCCTCAATCCAGTCTATACAGCCTTGACCACCGTTTCTATAATCAGCAGGGGTTCTGTTATTCTTTGTCATATATTATCCCATTAATAGCTTTGGTTGTGTATTATTAATTCTTTCTTTTGCTATATTAAAATACGTTTCGTCTTTTTCTATACCTATAAAATTTCTGTTTAAGTTCTTTGATGCTACTCCTGTAGTACCCGAACCCATTGTAAAATCAAGAACTGTCTCGCCTTCGTTTGTGTATGTTTTGATTAAGTATTCCATTAATGCTACTGGTTTTTGGGTGGGGTGCTGTCTTTTGTGGTTTCCATTTGAAAACTCAATCACCCCCACTGGAAAACCATACTCTATGTTAATGTTGGGTTTGTATTTTATACTGTTTCCGTGGAACCCACTTTTAGACCTGTCACCAGTTTTTTTGGTGTATGGTTTTTCCCTTTTGGTCTTTTGTGGGTTATATGTCGGCAAGGCTGAATAAAATACAGATATATTTTCGTGTATTTTCATTGGCATTCTGTTGGCGTGCTGAAACAATGTAGCCATCGTTTTTTTCCAAATCCAATCATATCTATACATATTGATATTACTCATCCTTAAAGCACTTGAAAAAGGCTCGCTACCAAATAGGACAATAGCACCGTTAGGCTTGATAATCCTTTTTAACTGTTTCCACATAGGTTCAAGCGGTATAATAGAATCCCATTTGCAAGCGGTTGTTCCGTAAAGTTATGGAGGGTCTGCAAGAACCATATCCACTGACAAATCAGGGATATGTGGCATCTCTACAAGACAATCGCCCCGTATAAGAGTCTCTTGCAAACCCAAGTCTCCTTGTTTTATCATATTAAATAATCTCCTATTTTTGATTTTAAGTTATCACACTCATCTTGGGTCATATCTTTTCCTCCAACACAGCCACCTCTCTCTGTGCTTCATCCATGGTCTTGTCAATCTCGTCCTGAATATGGTCTTCTATTTTTGGGATAATTTCTGCTACCATTTCAAGTGCTTCATTAACTCTCTTCTGCCTTATTGCTGGAGTGTTGTCATTACCGAGTTCAAGTATCTTTTTGACTAGACTTGCAATTAGTTGTTCCATCTTTTTCTCCTTCGTTAGATTGTTGTAATTTTTTGTCTACTTCTGCACGAAACAAATCTTCCGCAGATATTTCATTGTCTCCGAATACATCCACACCTTTTAATGGTTTCCCTACTTTGTCAATTATTATGCCAGAATACTCATTGAATTCTTTGTCAAGGGTGCAACGGCATATGTAACCTTTATACTTAAGAGTTATGAAGTTACGGGGTCTACCAACCTTACCCCACCTTCTTGGTTCACCTGTTTTAATCCTTTCTTCAGCTTTCCATTTTGGGTCAGCTTTGTGTTTTGGATTTAGTTCTTTTACTATAGCACGTTTGTCTTTGCTATACAATGTTTCATAGTATTCAGACATGCCTTCAAGCGGTGCTTCAGTAAGTTCAGGGCCAACGTCTTTAAGCTTACCCTTCATAGCCTTAGCTTTAAGGTATTCATCCCCAAGACCCATTGCTTTCTGTGTAGCTTCAATTGCTTTTATGATCTCCCTTATTTCCTTGAATGTTGGGTCGATCTTCTTTGAACCCTGATTGTTGGTATACGCAACATTTTTCAAAGAATACGCTTCCATTTTTAAGACAATTAGCTGATGGTATAATGGCAGGAGGTGTAGTGATATTTTATTTAGGAGGAGTTGGTCAACTGATTTCTCTGGTAGGGATTTTAAAATTGAATCTGTTACTGCACGGAGGTATGCTGTTTCAGCACCGCACAGTTTCATATCTGTTTTGTAACCACAGGTTGCGTGTAGTGGACATTTCTTCCCAGTACATGGTCTTACTATTTCCAAGCCAATCCACGAAGTTTCGTCATCAACGCTCCTGCTTACGCTGTGTGGCTTATATAAATCAAACATCTTTCTCCTTAAAGGTTCAATGTACTCTTAACCGCAACCTTTACTATTTTGCTATAAAGACGTTTACAAACGAGAGTAAAGTCCTTATAAAATGCGGTGAGTCCATTCAGTGTCTTTAAGTCATAGTTTCTAACATCTCTTGCAGTACACATCACTTAGTCCCTGTCAATAAGAATTATTATTAACTATCACTTACACTATTTTTAATGTTTTGTCAAGCTTTTGTGTATATTTGTTATTTTGGTTATTAATTTATTTAATATTGATGCACAATATATCATTAGCTTTTCAACCCCAATTTCTTTTAATAATTCAATAAACAAAACCCTTGCTCTCATAGACGCACCAACCAACGTGTCACTGTTTTTTAATAGTTCAAATAATTCTTTATCTATTTCGTTATTATATTCATATTTATTTTTTTTCATCAAATCTTTTCTCGCAATATTCTTGATACTGTTCATAACAGTCCTTTACTTCACATTTCTTAATTTTATTGTAAGCTTCGTTCAATGCTTCAATTTCTACTTTAAGTTTTTTAATCTCAATCTTGGCATCAAATAAATCTCCGCAGTAGTCATCTAGGTCATTCTCAAGGATTTCAAGGTCTGCATCTCTTTCTTCCACCCATTCGTTACGTTCTATCGTATTTTCATCAAGTTCCGTTTCTAGGTCTTCAATTTCAAAAACCTTGGCTTTTAACGTTTTAATAAAAACATCTATTATTCGAGCCTTAAACTCAACATCCAACTCCAACGTTTTAATATCTTTATCTTTTTCTTTTAGTTCTTGCTCTAATATTTCAGCACGTTCTTTAACCTTATAATCTATAGTAAAAGAATTTCTAAAGGTGTGTTTTAAATAAGCTATAGCTTCACTTGCCTTGTCTTTGGCTTCTTCTTTTACTCCAAGTTCTATATGTTTACCACATTTTGGGCAAACCAAGATATTGTCTTGTTTTATAATTAGGATGTCTCCACCCTTCATTTCCCAACCACAGTGCTTACAGCCTTGCATTACTAAATTCATGTTGCCTCCTTATATTATTATTTTTCTTACGTCTTGAATTATACCACCACGAACAATAGCAATTGCAAAACCAAGCTCAACTGGGTCATAGCCAAATCTCTCTGCATATCCTGAAACACCGTTCTCATAAAGCTTATAAAAAGAACCTGTGCTTACATACCACCTATGGTCTGGGTTAATGTAACCAGTTTCATCTCTTGCTTGAGCTTTAGTATATTTTGCCTTTATGTTCTTTCCATCATCAACAAGGTACAGTTTCTCGGTTGGTTCACAAATAAGAAGCTTATGAGTATGGCCGATCGAATTTATCAAAGAATCTGCACACTTATTTTTCAACAATCTTTTTAGAATAAGTTCCATATTTGAACGTCTACGTTTTTCATCATCAGCTGTTGAGTTAATTGATCTATGACCATGAGCACAAAAATGTTTGTAAATAAACTTCTTCTTAGCTGATTCATATGTTATCTTTGCAGTCCATGTCCCATACTCAACACCAAGTTCTTTACATATCTTTTCTGTTATATTACCAAACCTCCAAAGTTTCAAAGGATGATTGCCCTCAAGGATGCAAACAAGCTTATCACTTATTTTACGCCTGTTCTCTATCGCATCTTCAATCTGTGCCAAGATATTGCCTTCTGTTGTCTCTCCATCATATCTTGGGTCATCAATGGTTATAGCCTCAATAATATCACCGTGATCTACTCCAAAGTTTGCACTAACACCTTCATACTCAGAATTAATCATGTCCACAAGCTGTTCCCATCCTTCCTTGTGTCTTAAGATAGAACCTTGATGGTCATCGCCAAATAAAAACAGATTGTGGTCGAGTGGTACAGTTTTCTTTATTAACTTCATATTTCCTCCTAATATTTGTTAGTAGTTTTAGGTATGGTTTTTATTTGCCTACAATTCATGCATGTTATAAAACCAGTTTCAACTAACGGTGCTCCACAGGATGGGCATCTATTTGTGTCTCTGTAATGTTGTTTCGACTCCCTGTCTTTTCTCCTTACACTTTCTTTGTTTCTTGCCCTCCAACTATCTACGCTATTTTTCTGTGACAAAGTGTGGGTTAGACACAATGTGCTGAACGGTATGGATGGTTTTGAACAAAACGTACACAGACCAAGTTCCTTATGCCTCTTCTTGTATGCATTGTCTCCCATATTCTTCAATCTCCTTAAGTGTATATCTTTTTATTTTTACATCCCATATCTTTGCCCGACCACCTTTCTTCTTAAGCACCTTACGCCAAGCCCACACCTCTAAAATACCAAACGATTCAATCCATTCCCTTGAGTATGGTGATGCCAGTATCTTTCTGTCATGCTCGGCAAAATCAGTTCCACAACACTGTATACCACAGATTCCTTCACCAACGTACAAAGCTACTAAATCTATAATTCCAAAAAGGTCAATTCTCTTCTTTGTAAACTGGTTCCACGGTGCTTCTACCCTTCCACCTGATATCCCCATTTCTTTCAAACGCTTTTTAGTGCGTTGTAAAGATTGTGTTGCCATCAATGAACCCCTTTCATTTGGTTAGCTTATTATATGCTTCAGTTAATAAAAAACTATGGTAGTAAGCTAATACCTCTTCAGTCTCATCGTTTACTTCAATCCCCCCGTCTTTGAGTATTGAGTATGCACAATGTATCATTTCGTGGTTCAACACACCAATTTTTTTAACCGACTTATCAAAAGATTCTATCCACAAACAATACATTGTTCCACCAGCTGTCTCCCAACTTAAAAAATTGCCCTCCGCACCATCAACATCTGGGAAGTCTGGGGCCTCATGTTTTTTCTTAATGAGTTCTGTGAATTGGTCTTGAGAACAGTTACAATAAACCACAACCTTCGCTCTGAAAACATTGTCGTCAATGGTGACACGTTTTATCTTATTATTCATATTATCACCAATCCTGTCTGTGTACGTTTAGTTGGTCAAATATCTCGTCTTCTTTTTTCTGTTCATAAACAAGAGCACCAAGCATTGCCTGTTCAAGACACTTGCTTATAGGTTGTTCCCGTATGTGTTTAAACTGAAACAACTCTTCTCTGTTAATCCTAACCGAATAAAGCTGTTCACCGTAAATCTTGTCAGTTTCGTCTATATTAACTATTGCAATCATTTCTTCTCACTTTCTAGGTATTCGCCAATTAAATTAACAGCCGTTGTTTGTACTATATGGTAAACACCGCATACAATCTTCCAGCTTATGTGGTCGTCACGCATCTCTTTCATTACCCTTCCAGCTTCAATACGTTCTGCTGTGCTCCACAGGTTACTCTTTCTCTTAGCCATACACCCTCCTCTATGCTATACGAAAGCCTTTAAAGTTACATTTTTTGCATAAGACAACAACCTGAGGTGGCATTGATAATAACAACCTATCTGAGCTTACATCAAATAACTCAGAATTGCAACTTGGGCATTCTATTCCGTTCAGCTTAGGAAGGTCTTTGCAAACATTAACACTGTATCGTTTTCTACCTTTGTCATTAAATTCTTTAAGTGATATCATTGTTTCTCCTGTTCCACTCTTCTACAGCACTTGTCATGGCAGGATACCACGCAGTGGCAGGGTGAACCGCACAATCCCAGTCCTCACAAGGGCAAGACACTATCCACAGGCCATAACAACCACCGATGTTGACATGTTTTTGTTTACCGTCCCAGTTGTAACCCTCACATGTCTCTATCTTGGGCATTCTACCACAGAAGGGGCATGGTTTAATTCTGTTAATTATTTTTACAAGCTCTTCTTCCATGACCGTCTGTTTTGGGTTTAGTTTTTTATCCATGTTTTCTCCTCAACTTCGGAATTACGATGTTATTTTGCATTGTCTTTTAGTTCTTCGTTCTCCTGAGTCAATTCTAGGTTACCTTGTCTTAAATCGTCAATCTCTGCTTCTAGTTCTTCAAGTTCACCCTGGAGACTATTATAGCAGTCTTCACAATATGTTTTTAGTATACTTTGTGTACCGCATTCATCACATGTTATTGCTAAATTTATTTCTACAGACATAATGTTCTCCTTTAAAACAATTTATGATAATGTTTCTTTTATTTTAATTATAACCTAGTCTATAATGTCTTCTTCACATTCATCTTCTAATAGTTCGTACGTTACTTTATATTTAGCAATCTTATATCTTTTCTCATCCTTAAACAAGTCATGGCAATTCGCATCTCTAGCACTAGACACAGAGCCAAAATCGTACTCATTATGATAACTACGGCTATATGAACCAACGGCTTCTCCAGTCTGTTTAGATATAATTCTAAAAACAATTTCAGGTTTGTTTTCTTTAGGCTTCATGTTCCCCCTTTCCTTGTATGTCTAGTATCGCTTGTTTACTAAGTTCTTTAGCTTTGTCCTTACACCCATAACACGTATAGTGGCTATAGCATGTGACATATAATACACCGTCTAGTATTGGAACTTTTAATACTCCACGTTTTTCGTGACCCCCAAAATATTTGCCACAAACAGGACAACTGTCCCAAAAGTAACCAAACAAGATGGCATACAACTTGTGTACAAATCTAGGTAGTTTCATAATACCCCCTATCTAATCATAAAAAGTGAGTCGTTTGACCAATCAACCATAACACCACACCTTATCAGTTCTGTTGCTTCCTTGACCGTTAATCTGTTTACTTCTTTATCTGTTATTCCAAGACAAACCCTATCAAGCTCTATACAACACAACATATCTTCTTTTGTCTTAAACAATACGTCTAAAAGTGATAGTGCGTGTAAATCTTGTCTCATGCTTCTCTTGTGTTCTACACGATTAAACTTCCCAAACTCATTGTCAACAATCTTTGTATACTCTTTTCTAGCGAATTTCATAATAACCCCGTGTATGATTAACATTACGATGTTTGTTTCATTATACCACAAAACAACATAAACATGCCATTTTATTTTTATTACCCGTTAATAAAGTTTTTTGACAAGTTTTGCTGAAAGTGTGGTATAATAGAATAAAAGAAACATAAATTACAGAAGGAGGTGAAAATGCACTACTCAGGATACGCTTACACAGACAATGTAGAAGAAAAACAAGAAAAAATAACAAAAAGGTATAACGAAATCAGACACATAGAACAAGGGTTGAATCTTGTAGTTGAACATTGCTATGCTCACAATAATTTCACGGGAAGGGCAGAATCAGAAGAAGCAAAAGCACTGACAGAAATGGACATACTAATCCTTGCAGACAGCGGTAACCTTTGTTTTGGTGGTTGTTGTGAGATGAAAAGTGACGGATATTTCTCCGGTCATTATAACACAGATTGAAAGGAGGTAATATGAAAGATATAAAATTTAGGGCGTGGGATAAGAAAAACAAAGAATGGTATATGAACGGTAATGTGTTTGACTTGAACTATTCTGGTAGCTATGGTGACTTTTTCTTTGATAATGACCATCCTTGTAATATGAGAGATGTAGACTTGGAATGGCTACAGTTCACAGGCATAAAAGATAAAAACGGAAAAGAGATTTTTAGTGGTGATATTATTAGGTTTGCTGATAGGTGGGAATGGTATCGCTCAGGGGGTCGGACAAGAAAAGAAATTGAAGGAGATCACGTTAAGTTTCCATACGAAGAAAGGGTTGTTGAAATCCCAGACTGTTATGAATGGTTATTGTCCAGTGAGATTCAAGAATATTGGGAAGTAATCGGAAACATACACGAATAGGAGGTAATATGAAAGCAACAATAGAATTTGATTTACCAGAAGATGAATGTCAATTTAGATTAGCATCTACAGCCATGGATTGGGCATTAACTGTGTTTTACCTTGATGAAGAGTTGGGAGACATAATAAAGCGTTGTGGTGATGATAAAACGGTAGAAGAGGCTGTTCAGCACATTAGAAATCAACTGTTTGAAACCATGCAACAAAGGGGCATAAGCCTAGACATGATAGAATAGGGGTGCTAAATGAAATATATATGTAAATTTTGTTTATGTGAGGAGTGGGGTCCTCGTACCTTAGAACAAGAATATTGTAAGCCAAAATTTTGTCCCTTTGACGGTGGGGAAGATTGCTGTTGGGAAGAAATGAAAGAACTAAAAAAGGAGGATGAGTCATTATGAGAGAAGACGGTTATTATTGGGTCAAAGTATATAAGGGCAGTCATTGGGTTGTTCTTGAATGGGATAGCTATTTTAAACAGTTTGACCATAATTGCTATGATGATCTATATGAGGAAAAAGACGTATACAAGATAAATGAAACACGGATACTTAATCCAGAGGATGAGTCATTATGAGAGAAGAAGGTTATTATTGGGTTAAAGAATACTATAGGGCAAAATGGAGTATAATGGTGTGGTATAATGAGTGTTTTTTTGCTGTTCAATGTGAACAAGCAATAGATAATGTTTATAAGATAAACGAATCACGGATACTCGACCCAGACGAACCTGTATAGTGTTACCATACAAATGTATTAAACAGATGTATTGTTAGTAACGCACTAACCCTGTTTTTGATAGTTAGTGCATCAAATATTAAGCAAAGGAGATAATATGCTATTTAAATGGTTAAAAGATTTACTCAACAAACCAGAAGCTAAAGAAACAATCCCAGAATTTGACATGACTGGGGTGAAATATAAAATTGTTTATAATGGGGATATTCAAAAGGCTTTTAATGAGGATCTTGCAACGTCAGGCACAATCATTAATGAATTGCCTGACACGAATGATAGGCAGTATATGCTGTATGATAAAGCCACAGTGTTGAAAGTATATAAACTCTTCCCTGCACTTAAAAACCACGAAGAGTTTTTAAAAGATAAATTTGATAAAAATTCCGAGGGCTCAGACTGCGACAATAAAGCGGAACATAATTCATTGTGGTTCCATAGACTCCTTCCAGGCTGTGCAGTTATAAGTCTGTCCCAACCTAGTCACAGATTTTCTGGCATTGTAACAATTGATGCAGGAATTATCTGGTTTAATGGAAATCCAGCAAGTAAAGATTCAGTTTATGATATAATTTTCTAGGAGGTGAAATGGAACATAAAATTAAAATTGACCCAATTTATTTTGAACAGGTTCTGTCCGGTGAAAAGACCTTTGAAGTTCGTTGGAATGATAGAGGTTATCAAAAAGGTGACACCATTGTTCTAATGAAAACAATGGAAAATGGAGTTGCAACAAATTCAACAATTAGAAAAGAAATAATTTATGTCCACAGTGGCCTTGGAATGAAGGAAGGATTTGTAGTTTTGGGAATAAAGGATTGTACAAAAACTGTAGTTTTTCCAAAACTTAAAAAAGAAATCGACCCAGAAAGGATTTTTGGATGAATGGAGATGAAAAGGATGCCATTGTTCAGGGTGGTATGTTCGAAGAATATGATTATTTTTCAGTAGATAATATCAGGCCAGTTAGATGGTGGGATGAAAAGGATGTTGTTATCCGTGAACAACCCGGATTAAAGAAGGTTGACCATAATATAACTTATGAGGACATGGAAATGACAAGTGTAAAGGAGGTGATAACATGAAAATAGAAGATATTCTTGACCTTAAAATTGATAGTGAAGATTTTCCAGAAGACCTAACTATTAGAGGTTATCTGATACTACTTTTACAAACACTGTTTATGGAGGGCGAAGGATTCAGTGGTAAAAGACCATTCGGGAACAGTTGTTGGGAGAGTGATTTATACTGGCCTCTTGCTAAGGCTGATGTTATTGAGGGTGGTACTGAAAATTATAACCATGAGGCGGCAAGAGCGATAATTAAACTTTGTATTGACTCAATTTAATATTTACTATTATAGGAAAGAAAAGGGGTAGACCATTAAAACAGTCTACCCCTTTTTTTAAAACCTAATCTTCAATCTCCATAATGTTCATACATGCCGTTCTGTCTTCATATACAAATACTGCCAACATCTTGCCGTCAGATTCTCTTAGTACAGGTGGGTCAATACAACATACACCCCTAGTACTGCCACATTCTTCTTCAAAAAACCTACAGTCCTTACATGTTTGTTTACTCATATCACCTCCTTAAGATTGTTATAACCACGACCTATGATTCTCTTCTATTGTTTCCATTCCATCGTACTCTGAGATATACCAGTCTATACCGTCTGGAATTTCTACTACTTTAAGCTCAGAACTATATCCGTTTACTTCTTCACCAAGCATATCAACAACAGCTATCAAGTCTTTATCTGTTCTTTCTATGTCTATATCGTTAAAATGAACACCTTTTTCTGGCCAATCTTTAAACTCTTCACCCAAGTCTCTTGTAAACGTATAACGCACAAAGCTTTCAACGTCTTCTTCGGCTCTGATATAAGGATCGTGATAGTTTAGATGTGTGTAAAAAAACGCTTCCTTTCCCTTTAACTTTAAATATTCAACTTCTGCTTTTCTTGATAAACCAAAACCACCAAAACACCTGTTTATTACTACTTTCATCTCAGTTCCCCCTGACTTGGATGATCTTCAGGGATGTCAACTTCATCTAACAGTTCCTCTGGTATCCCTAAAACTACACTAGCTAGTTGTATCCTAGCAGTCTTGCTTAAGTTACGGTAGTTAAAACCACACGTACACGGGGTGTCCCAACATTTTACACAGTCTGACATTGCCATATTAAGCCTCCTTTAATAGTTTAATTATCCTTATACTCTGACGTGCAACCTCTACACGTAAAAACCTACGCCAACATACAGGCACAAAATAGGGTTACATATTTTAATATTCTCATTACATCCTCCATTCTGGTATAAAAAATTTATTATCTTCAACAACCCAACAACACTTTTCACACCAATGTTTACCGTTAGCCGTTAGTTCAACTCTTTGACGACCACAATTTGGACATGGCTCTGGTGAATATTCCAAGGTTTTCCATTTGTCCATTTCAATCTGCTCTCTTGCTTCTTCCTTTTCTCGCATTTCCCACATATCCATTGCTATTCCCCTTCTATGATTGTTTTTCTTTATTATAACATTGTTCTTAACATTGCCAAGCTTGTAGACGGTAAAAATGACGAGTGCTTCCCACCAGCCTTCATGTGTTCAAAATACTCTCTGTCATGTTGCTCTATATATTTTCTAAAGCACTGTTTTGCCTGAAGTTTTACATCTTCTACTGATAATTCTATCTCGTATCCGGTCTTATATCCAACCCTAAGCTCAAAACCCCTTATTTGAAACATTAATTCCAGAGCATGGTACGGGTCTTCTAAGGCTTGTGTGTCCAGATATTTCTGATAACAATTAAAGTGCGTTGGATTTATTGATATTGGACACTCAGATTGCCACCAAGTTATCTTTTTGCCACATAATCCGCATATTTTCATGTTTATTCCTTTTGATTTATCGTTTATTCTATTATACCACAAAACAACAATTATATTACACTTTATTTTTAGAACAAGAGACTTTTTATTTGGGTATTTTTTTATCCGCAGTTTTTAGAACTTTGACTAAGGAAGTGGGTTTTGCTGATAAGACGGATGGTTTTAGTTTGTGCAAAATAAGACAGAATATTATGGTTAGTTACTACATGAGCAAAAGTATAACGTTTGTTCAAGATAAAAGTCGGGGGCCACCACCATATATAGGGGGTGATAGCCCTCTCGACCGCTACATCTTGTGCCTCCATAATGGAAGGAATCCACCATGTTTACTCCATAATGCAATGGTATGTAATCAACTAATCTACTATACTGGTAGACACCACCTAATTGTGAAGTTATGCTATATTATCACGATATAACCTGCCATGTAACGTACTGTAATACCTTAACATATAACACACCTGTGCATATATTCTACATTACCTGTGCATATATGCATACTTTACAGCTCAATCCTCCAATATGGAATAACTCCCCAATTTGTAGGAAAAAATAATTGAAAAATAATTAATGCTTCTTTGTGATTCTGTAAGTTTAACAATAACCACCCGAGCTCATATGTTGGCTCTTTTTTCGGATCTGAATTTTCTATGCTTTCTTCAACCCATTTTGACTGTAATTGCACACAACTCTTT
>Ga0222695_1000059_pt1 | contig 69637 bp, 58 predicted proteins | sample AntAcemetage1398_FD_179834 | JGI IMG/M metagenome (GOLD analysis project Ga0222695, IMG submission 179834) | Saline water microbial communities from Ace Lake, Antarctica - #1398 | ecosystem: Environmental > Aquatic > Non-marine Saline and Alkaline > Saline | place: Antarctica: Ace Lake...
CGACAACAATCTTCATCTTATGGTTGCACATGGCTTCGTTCAGCATACGCAACAATATACACTATATCCTAACTAAAGTCAACTATTAATCTGAATGGCCGAAAGTCATGAGATATCAAATTCGAACTGTAAATATCAAGTCGAGATAATTTTTAAGATATTCATTTGTTACCTCAGACATGGCATTTGTTGGGATACATTGAATATTTCGTAAGAATCTTGCTTTTCAAAACCCGACATTTTTTGCCAAACTACAAAGCCGACGTCAATTAGTGTTGATTGCATTTATCTGAAAATCAAGAAAAAATCTAAAGGCAATTCTGTAAAATGAATTCGCCCCTGTTAAAAAAAAATTTAGGGTCTGTTTTTTCCAACCTATATTTTTAAAGAATTCCCTTTGCTTTTAAAAATTCTTCTACCACCTCAGCGGTTCTTCTTTTTTTCCCATCCACCTCAAAGTTCAAACGTTGCATCGTAGCATTGTCAATGAGTCCTCCGGAAAGTGATAGCACATCACCAAGTTCCGGATGGGTTTTCAGGATTTCTTCTCTGATGACAGGGGCGGCATGGTATGGAGGGAAAAAATTCCGGTCATCTTTGAGCGGCTTTAAATGATATGCTGCAATACGCCCGTCAGTGGCAAAGGCGCAGATCACATCCACTTCCTTTTGGGCCACGGCTTCGTACATGAGTGCAGGATCAAAATCCCGGACCTCACCGAATCGAAAGCCATAGATCCGGCGGAGTCCCGGATAACCATCCGGCCGCTCAGCAAATTCTGCCGTGAAACCGGCCCGCAGCTTTATGGCAGTATTTCCAAGATCTGAGATCCGGTTCCAGTGGTTTTTCTTTGCATCCGCTTTACGGACCGTAATCGCGTATGTATTGTTAAATCCGAAAGGTTTAAGCCATTGAACATCAAAACGTTCATGGTAAGCCTTTGTTACACGGCTCAACGCCTCCTCGGGGTCGGAAATTACCGGATGTTTTAGAATCGCAGTCAATCCGGTCCCCGTGTACTCGGCATAAAGGTCGATCTCTCCATTGACAAGGGCGCTATGACAAATCATTGTACCGCCAAGATTAAAACGACGTTCCACATTTAAATCGGTCTTTGTCTCAATCAGCTGAGCCATTATCTCCCCGAGGATGAGCTGTTCGGTAAAGTTTTTGGTTGCAATCCTGATAATTTTGTGACCCGTTTTCAATTGCGTAGCTGATTGTAAAACCCATCCGGGTTTTGTGAAGTAGGCAGTGATGCTGATCAGAACCAGAGCAACGGGTAACATAAAGGCCAGTCGTCGCATCAACCACTGAAGTGATCCTTTTTTATCCCTTTTTCTTTTCGGTCGAACCCCCCACTCAAAAGCCCCGATGGAAAAATCCACCACCAGGGCGAGCAGTGCGGCGGGAATTGCACCGAGAAGAATAAGATTTGTATTGGCTAACGCCAGGCCTCGATTAATGAATTGGCCCAGTCCGCCGGCTCCGATGAACGCCGAAAGGGTGGCAATCCCCACCCCCACCACTGCGGCAGTTCGAATGCCGGCTACGATCATCGGTGCGGCCAAAGGTATTCTGACCATTAAGAGTTGCTGGTATTCTTGCATACCAATTCCTTGGGCAGCCTCCATTATTTCACTGGAGACTTCTTCCAGTCCGGTAAGGGTGTTTCTGGCAATCGGCAGTAACGCGTAGACGGTAAGGGCAATGAGGGCAGGGAGTACACCGATTTTCTTGAGCAGCGCCAGTAAAAAGACCAGCATGGCCAGGCTTGGAATTGTCTGAAGAATACCGATGACTCCCATCAGCAGCCCTCGCAGCCAGGTGGCCCGAAAAAGTAGAATACCGATGGGAACTCCGATAAACATGGCTGCCAGAGTAGAGCATCCTGTCAGCATGAGATGTTCCCCGGTTCGAAGCCAGAGTTCCGGCAATCGTTCGACCACATACGCAACCACAGCATCTAAGCTCATAGGTCGTGTCCCTTTATATCAAAGTGCCCTGCCGTTTTATCGTAAATAAATCTTGTACGAATTGGGTTGCCGGAGTGTCCAATATATCCTCTTTCGTTCCGATCTGTTCAAGATTGCCCTCATGCAGGATTGCAATGCGGTCACCAATCAGGAGGGCTTCATGAAGATCATGGGTTACAAAGACGATCGTCTTTTTAAGCTGGTTTTTCAGGGTTAACAATTCTTGCTGGAGTGCTTCACGGGTGAGGGCATCAAGAGCGCCGAACGGCTCATCCATGAGTAAATAAGCAGGGTTTGCCGCAAGGGCGCGGGCAACGCCAACCCTCTGTTGCTGGCCACCGGAGAGTTCATCTGGAAATCTTTGGGCAAAACTCTCGGCCGGGAGTCCGACAATTTCTAATAATTCCTGCATGCGCTCTCGCCGGGAACGGATTGACCATCCCAGGAGCCGTGGAACAATTTCAACATTTTGTTCAATGGTCATATGGGGGAACAGACCGATTCCCTGAAAAACATAACCGATTTGACGACGCAAATCCACGGGGTTATGATCCATGACATTCTTCCCGCCGACTTCAATGATTCCTTGGGTCGGTTCAATCAGGCGATTGATCATTTTAAGGGTAGTGGTTTTACCGCAACCCGATGACCCCAAAAGGACCAGAGTTTCACCCACGTCCACAGTTAAAGAAAGATCTTTGACCGCATAGGAACTGCCGCCGTCAAATGTTTTAAAAACACGCGTTAGTTTGATCATGGTCTCTTTGATGGTTTCATAAAAAGGCCGTCTGGGTATAAATATTAGAAAAAAGTATAGAGGACATAATTTATATTGCTTTATTGATTTGTTTGAAGTAATAAATTGTTTCAGGTAAAAAGTTTTTAACAGGAACAATATATTATGTCAACTGACAACAGCGGCAATCTAAATACTATAAATAAAATCTTTCCGTCTGATTATACCCAGCAGATCATCTATTCGATACGCAGGCTCATTCAGGCCAGCGAACTCTATACCAAAGAATTAAACAAAAAATATCAGGTAAGCGCGGCACAGCTCAACTGCATTTTAACACTTTATGAGCATGGCCCTTTACCGCCATCCAAAATCGCCAATCATATGATGGTCAAATCCAGCACCGTCACCGGAGTTGTGGACCGCTTGGAAAAGAAAGGTCTTGCGGAACGAATGCGAAACTCTCCGGATCGCCGCGTGATTACCATCCAGCTCACCGAAGCCGGAAAGAAATTGGCCGAACATGCCCCGCCCCCCATCCAGCAAAAAATCATTGATGGTTTGAAACAAACTGAAAACGCCAAAAAAGAACAGATCGTGCGTTCCCTAAACGTGCTGACCGATATGCTTGACATCCAGGATTTGGAGGTCAAATAGTCCTACGGATTTTATTTTTTTCTCGATCGCTGAGAACCTCAGCAAACCACCCCTGTCCGGATATTTTCAAAAAAACCTTTACAAAAAATAATTTCTATTATAATCATTTGAGCTAAATCTATTTATAATAACCTTATTTTTGTATAATATATCTTGATTGAAATAAAACTATGTGAATAAAAAGGAGATCTTAAGATGGAAATCATACCGATCATAGAAAAAGATGAGTTAGCCAGGCGCTTGGGGGGTGACGAATTCGGCAACATTTCCCATTCGACCCGCGTGAAAATAGAAAAAATGGAAACAATGTTTGAAAAACTTGTCGAACCTTCTTTGTATCACCAGAACACGGGGATCGATTCGGTGGAAAAGGGAACGGTTCATCTTGAAGAAGGACCGGAATTTAAAAGTCCGAAACTTTCAAAAATGTTAAAAAACTGTGACGATATTATATTTTATATCGCAACGTTAGGTGATGGCATCGACGGCGAAATCAATCGACTCATGGACAAAAAGCACTTGGCAGAAGCGTACATCTTAGATGCCATGGCATCTGTGGCTGCCGATAATATGGTGGCTACGTTTCATCGGCATATGAAGGATGAATATAAAAATCAGGGCAAACAGGTGACCCTGTGTTTCAGTCCGGGGTATTGTGACTGGCCGGTTACCGAACAGAAAAAACTTTTTAGCCTAATAGAGCCACAGGACGTTGAAGTTGAACTGAATGATTCATGCCTTATGACTCCCCGCAAGTCTATTTCGGGTGTATTTGGAATACATTCCAATGGCGAGACGCCTTATAATCCTTGCTGGGACTGTGGCAGGACGGAATGTCCGGCAAGGAGAGCTCCTAAGAAAGAAAGGAAAAAAGCATGAAGATCCGAAAGGGACTCAACGGAGGCCAGTATAAGCCGTTAAGCGACGAGGATGTGGAAAAAATACATAAAACAAGCCTTAAAGTCTTTTCGGAAGTTGGCGTACAGGTGAATTTCCCGGAGGCACTGGACCTTTTTAAAGAAGCGGGAGCCAGCATCAATGATTCAAGCAAAATAGCCAAATTCGATCCGGAGCTGGTTATGGAACTGCTCAAACCGGCCCCTTCCGTTGTTCATCTTTGCGGCAGAGAGGACAGCGGCGAACTGGACTGCGAAATCGGCGGCAACAAGGTTTATATGGGAACCGGGGGTACCGCCCTTAATGTTCAGGAACCCGGGGAAAGAACCGCACGACGGTCCAGATTGGAAGACATCAAGAACATGGCTCGGATGGTGGATGCTCTGGACAACATACATTTTTATATGCTCAATGTGTATCCCAATGATCTGCCGGTTGAAACGGTAGATGTGAACCGGTTCGGTGCTGCGCTCAATAATACCCGCAAGCATGTAATGGGCGGCGTCTATACCCTGGAAGGGGTGAGAAATGTAATCAAAATGGCGGAACTTATTGCAGGTTCTCCGGAAAAACTCAGACAGCGCCCGTTTATTTCCATGGTAACCTGCAATATCAGCCCGTTTATGCTTGATGAAAGCTATGGTCAGTTAGCCATAGAGGTTGCAAGGCAAGGTATACCCGTGGTTGTACCGGTAGAGCCCCTTTGCGGTGCCACCGCGCCCATTACACTGGCCGGCAATCTGGTGGTGCAAAACGTGGACACCCTTATCGGGGTTATGCTCACCCAATTGGTGAATCCGGGCACTCCGGTGTTATACGGATGCATATCTTCAATAACTGATCTTCGCGACATGAAATACCTGTCCGGCGCCATTGAAATGGGTCTGATGAATGCCGCTTCAGCTCAGATGGCAAATTTCTACAACCTTCCCTTATATTCCACCGCCGGCATGTCTGATGCCAAAATCAACGATTCACAGTCCGGTTATGAATCAGCATTGACCGGTTTGATGGTGGCGCTGGCCGGCGGCAACTTTATTCATGATGCCGCGGGGTTCCTCGAATTTTGTATGACGGCTTCATATGATAAGCTTGTCATAGATAACGAAATTATCGGGATGGTCATGCGTGCTGTCGAAGGAATCACGGTTGATGAAGAAACCCTGGCGTTTGATGTTTTAAAAAAGGCCGGACCGGGGGGGCATTTTGTTTCAAATCGCCACACCCGAAAATTTATGCGAACCGAGCAGTACCAGCCCCAACTCAGCGACAGGAATAATAGGGAAACTTGGGAGGAAGAGGGAGCAAAATCTTCACGGATCCGTGCATCAGAGAAAGCAAGGGAAATTTTGGGACGACCTGAAACTCCGGTGCTCACCTCTGAAATACGAGATATCATCCGCAAAAAAATTCCCGGACTGCAACCTGGTATAATGTAAAGAGGTATTCATATATGATCATCATCGGGGAAAAAATTAACGCAACCCTTTCTTCTGCAAAATCCATCATTTTAAATCGCGAGACGGAAAACCTTGTCGATCTGGCAAAAAAACAGGCGGAATCCGGCGCAAACTTTATTGATGTAAATGTGGGTACCGGCGTGGGATCTCTTGAAGATGAAATTGAATCTATCCAATGGGCGGTTGAAAGTATTCAAGAACACATCAACACACCGATTTGCATTGACAGTGCGGATCCAAAGGTAATGGAAACCGGACTTAAAATTCTAAATAACAAACCTGCCATGATCAATTCCGTCAAGGCTGAAAAGTCTAACCTGGAGGCGGTCGTGCCCCTTGCCGCCGAACATGATTCTTTTCTAATTGCACTGGCAATGGATGAAAGCGGTATTTCAACAACGGTGGACGGAAGGCTCCGGTGTTGCGATACAATCCTCGGCGCCTGTGAAAAATATGGCCTGTCTATTCAAAATCTTTTTATCGATCCATTGGTCATGCCGATCAGTACGGATATAAATTCGGGAATGGTTACGCTAAAAACGTTAACCGCCATTAAAGAAAAATTTCCAGGCGCCAAGACCGTAACGGGACTTTCAAACGTATCCTACGGCTTACCCGAACGGAGCAGGCTTAATGTTGCCTACCTGCACATGTGTATCTTTGCGGGGCTTGATGCCGCCATTATCGATCCTTTGGATAAAACGTTAATGGATGCGGTAAAAACAGGGGAAGTATTGGCCGGAAAAGATCGGCATTGCCGCCGGTATATGAGGAGTTTCCGAAAGTAAAAAATCTATAGGAGGAACTAGTGGTTGAATCATTTAGACAAGGTGTATTGGTCAAGCCTTACGAGCGGTTGAATCAGGACCACGTGAAATGGCTGGATCAATCGTCACTGGACATACTGTCCGATCCGGGCATCTGGTGCTATAACGAGTGTGCGGCCAAGCTTTTCAAGAGCCACGGCGCCAACGTCCGGGAAGAAAGCGATTCGAATGCGAAATGCTGGCGGGTAAGTTTTCCGGGCGGTCTTATCAAAGAAGCTGTTGCAAAAGCACCTTCCCGGATTGTTTTAGGAGCAAGAAAACCGGAAAATCGCCTGTTTATCGATGCTGAAATTCCACGTGCTTATTTTGGATCAGGATCTGAAGCAAATATCTGGCTCGATACCGAGATGGAGGATTTCGTCAGTGAAAAAGACAGCTCTGTCAAAGTAAAAGTGCCCCGGTACACAGAACGTCGCGGCAGCACCGCCTTGTTAAGCCGTGCCGCAAAACTCTGCGACAAATTGGAGCATCTTGATTTCTTCATTCGACCATTGAACATCCAGGATCCCGAAATCACATCAGATAACCATGATGTGAATAAATTCTTTGCCAGTCTCAATAATATTACCAAACATGTCCAGGCCGGATTGACCAGCCTTGCGCATTTCGACGATGTGGTAACCATGGCAGAAATCATTGCAGGAGGTAAAAAAGCGTTAACAGACAATCCAATTATTTCTTTTATTGCCTGCGTATTTAAAAGCCCGCTTCAAATCGTGGATGACACATCGGAAAAAGTATTTGCTATTGTTGAAGCAGGGCTCCCCCTGGTTATTTCTTCTTCGCCCCAGGGAGGATCATCGGCACCCATCCAGGAAGCGGGAATGGTTGCACAGATTAACGCCGAAATTCTGGCCGGCATTACCCTGACGCAACTGATCAGAGAAGGGGCGCCGGTCCTTTATGGCAGCGTTCCGGTTCGGGCACGTCTGGATGATCTTCATGACCTTTACGGCTGCCCGGAATTCAATCAGTATAATATCGACTGCGTTCAACTCGCCCGTTACTATAAGATACCCTGCTATTCAAGTGCTGGTGTGGGCGATGCCCGTGTGCCGGGAATGCAGGCCATGTTTGAGAAACTCTTTACCCATCTTTACATGGCAATGAGCGGAGCACAGTATATACATTATGCGTTCGGGCTTTTGGATCGGACCAATTGTTTTTGCCCGCTTCAGGCGGTTCTCGACAATGAACAGATTGGAAAAATCAAGCATTGCCTTAGACAGCCTAAGATCAATCCAACAGAGATTGATAACACGCTTCATATGGTAAAAAAAGTCATGGCCTCAAGCCATCGACTTTTTGCCCGTCATGCCCGTAAGGCCATGCACAGCGGGGATGTCTCCGACCCGTATCAATTTGAAACCAAGGACATGGAAGACAAGGTTATCGAAAATGCGCTTGAGTATATGGCTCGACTGGAAGCCGAACCGGCACCTCATCTGGATTCAGATGTGGTGGAACGCATATATAATAAGGTGCCGGGACTTTTGCCGGGCTTAAAAACAACCTAAGGGCTTCGCCCCGCCTGCCATTGCAAGGCACGAGCGGGCAGGCCCAATTGGAATAATGGCCCCGGTGAAATAGAAAAAAGTTTCACGGGGTAAAAATGATGGAGTAATGGAATAATGGGTTTGAAGGATTTTTCTACAATTAAAATGGTTTGTTTCCGATTTATCCAATATTCCAATATTCCGGCATTCCATGGAAGTGGCATAAATCATTAGCTATTAAAAGATTTTTAATTTCAAAAAAATGTATAATTTCAGAAGTGTTATTTTGCAACAACAAACGAACAAGAGCAGAGGAGTGGGTGATGAATCCAGATGAATTTTTAGAAAAAATCGCATTTAATGTCATTCAGGGAAGAGTGGAAGCTGAAGACGAAGGCTTTGATCCGGGACTGGAAGGTCAGCCGGGAGTCACCGAACTGGTGAATGAGGCATTGAATCAAAATATAGATCCGAAGAGGATATTAATCGAATCATTGACGGAATCCATGGAAATAGTGGGGGAGAAATTTGAGCAAAATGAGTATCTGATCCCGGACATGCTGGCTTCTGCCGAATGTGTGGGGTTGGCCATGGATTTGCTGGCGCCTCATCTGATTAAGGCGGGTGTGGAGAGCAAGGGCAAATTTGTAATTGCTACTGTAAAGGGCGACCTTCACGACATCGGGAAAAATATTGTTGCCATCATGTTAAAAGGTGCGGGCTACGACGTTATCGATTTAAAATCTGATGTGAGCACGGATCGCATCGTGGATGCGGTCAAAGAGAGCAAGGCTCCGTTTTTAGGACTTTCGGCGCTTTTAACCACAACCATGCGGAATATGGAAGACGTAATCCGGGAACTGGAAAAACAAGGACTTCGAAATAAGGTTAAAGTTCTTATTGGCGGCGCCCCGACCTCCAAGGAATTTGCGGCACAAATCGGAGCGGATGCGTATTGCAAAGATGCGTTTCAGGCCCTTGAGATTATGAAAAATTAGAAATTCGCCATGATATATTGTTTTGGCCGTCAAATCCGGGATAGGAGAAATCGTGGGAGAAAAGGGAGAAAAGAAGGCATATACACAGGCACACAGCACGGGAAAATATGAAAAAGCAAGCGGACTGGCTGGAAAATATGACAATGTTCGAAGGTTTTGGGAAGATCAGAACACGGCTATTTTTCTGCGCCCTGCACTGAGTAATTTGGTGGAACAAAAGAAAAGAAACCTTGAAAGAATACGTATTCTTGATCTGGGTTGCGGCAGCGCCGACGGATACGATCTGTTAATGAATGTAACCACCAAAGATCCCGGTCTTTTCGAATTCATTACCGCTGCCATTACACCGGACATGCTTCAAGAATATGTGGGTGCCGATATTAACCCGGATCTTCTTCAGCAGGCCGAAGAATATATCGGTCAGCTCCCAAAAACACGGTTTATTCAAGCAGACATCTCAAACGGCCTGACGCCTGAGATCACCGAAAGTCCTCCTTTTGATGTATATTTTACCTCCTACGGTACCTTCTCACACTTTCATGACCATCAGTCCGTGAAAATCATTGCCGATATTGCCAGACATGCACCGGAGCGGGCGATTTTTATAGGGGACTGGCTGGGTCGTTATACCTGTGAATGGCAGGATCTGTGGCATCATCCCGCTGACCAAGAATATTTCATGGATTATCGCATTTCCTATATTTATCCCGAGGAAGAGCGGGATCAAATGGAGATTTCATCCTTTCCGTTACGACTGATAACAAAAGATGAAATTATGAAAATTATTGACCGGGCGTCCAAGGAATCAGGGGTTACGATCGAGCCGATCAAGTTTTTTGATCGTTCCATATTCATTGGCCGCCACATGGATACCAGGGACTACAACGCCAATTGCCCGAAGTTGCGACTTCCGGTAAATTCACTCTTTGAGGGATATGTTCGTACAGATCTTGAAAGCCTTTTGGTGGATTATGTGCCCCGGCCGGGGTTTGATCATCTGAACAATTTTTTTGAAATGTTTTTCATGTGCTGCAACACCTTGGTAAACTATACGATTTTACTGCTTAGCAACTATGATACAGAAGATGAAAAATTAAATGATGTCCTGAAAATTATGCCCTATTATCCGGACTCTCTAAAAGAAGCCATGGAAGCCATGCGCAGAGTTATTGAAGGGGTTGGATGGGTGCCCTGGGGCGATGTTCGGGCCAATGTCATAGAGCCTCACCTGGGCTTCTCTCTTCGCAAGCTTGAAACCGATCTTCAACCCGGAACGGGATTTGGACACGGAATAGTGGGAATCTTCGAAATTAAGAAGTGATATTATGTATGGGAGATTAAAATTAATATGAGTGGTTTTGCCGTAATATTGAATAAACAAGATCCTATTGAGCTGAAAAAAATGTTCCAACGGATAGGTCATCGAGGTCCGTATTTGTCAGGAAAATTTGAAGGTAAACGGATCTTAATGGCCCAGAACTATCTGAGAGCCGACTGCCCTGAGGCGCATCCGGATAAAGATCCCGTGCCTGTTACTTGTCCAGGGGATAATAAAAACAGCTCCATTTGTTACGACGGACAAATGGGCAACTCCGGCCATCTGTGTAAAACTCACGGGATCACGCACGGCCCATTCAAAGAAGAGCGGTTGATTATCAACCTATTCATAAAGTACGGTCATGAAATGTTTCAGCATTTGGACGATGCTATCTTCGCTTTCGTGATATCCGACGGAGAGAACCTATTTGCGGCCAGAGATCTTTTAGGTATCAAAACCCTTTTTTATGGGACAAAGGACGTATCGCTTTATCTGTCTTCCGAGCTCAAAAGTTTAACAGTGGTTACGGATGATATACATGAATTTCCGCCGGGACATTACATGGACAGCACGGGCACGCTGTTCCGGTTTGACGAACTTCCGAAACGTCAGCCTGAAATTTTGCATAGCGACCCCAACGAAATGGCGGAAACCATCAGAGACATTATCCGGCGCAGTTTCCAAAATCGGGTAAAATTTGAAGCACCCACGGGAAGTCTTCTCAGTGGCGGAATAGACAGCAGTGTTATTGCCTGGCTGGCCGGCAATGCCTTTCGGGAAAAATTTGGAAAGGATGCACGCTTGAAGACATTTGCCCTGGGTGTGGGAGAAAGTGAAGACATTACATACGCCCGTTTAATGGCCGACCATATCCGCTCCAACCACCATGAATTGATTGTAGGCCTTGATCAAATTCTGGCGGTACTGCCCCAAGTCATTTGGAGCCTGGAATCCTTTGACCCTTCTTTGGTGAGAAGCGCTGTGTCGAATTATCTCATTTCTAAATATGCAAGGGAACAAGGAATAGAGGTCCTGCTTTCCGGAGAAGGCGGTGATGAAGTGTTTTGCGGGTACTTATATCTTAAAGACTTTCCAACTGAAGAATTATTCGAACAACAAATGAAATGTATCGGCTTTTTACATAATAATGCGTCATTACGCCTTGACCGAATGAATTTATGCCATTCCGTCCGGGTGGTTACGCCTTTGATATCCGGAGAACTGCTCAAATATGCCATGCGAATTCCTGGTGAATATAAACAAAAACCGGAAGGAGATCAAAAAATCGAAAAATGGATTTTCAGAAAAGCATATGAAAATGTATTACCCCAAGAAATCGTCTGGCGTCTCAAACAAGAATTTTCTCAAGGCTCCGGTTCCGCAAATGTTTTGCCTGCTTATTTTGAAGCAATGATTCAGGATGAAGAGTTAAAAAAAGTTCAGAGCAGTTACCCAATAGTTCGGAGCAAGGAAGAGCTATATTATTTTAAAATATTCATAGAGCATTTTGGCACAGGAAAAGCAGTAGAAACGGTCGGTCAATGGATTCGATTATAAAATCTGCTTCTCAGAAAAACCTTTATTATATCGGTTTTCGATACTCCATTACTCAAAACACAATCAACTATACATTTTTTCCTTATGGCTATTTCAGCTGCTTTTACTGAACCAAGTATTTTTTTCGGATTTCTTTTTACGATCAGCGTATTGGGAGTGATTGTCAACTACTTGCTTAAAACCGAATTTTTGAGTTGCGTGAAATTGAAAAGATAAAAGATGCTGAATCCAGAAGATAATGGAGTAATGTATGACAAACAATAAGCATTTTTGTATGCTAACCCAAAAAATATTCATTACAACGATACTTTTCATCAGTGGTGCAGCTATAGCCTGTGCCGGTGAACGACTCACCGTTGCAGTCCCCACAGCAAATATCCGTTCAGGACCCGGAACCAACTATGATATCATTTGGAAGGTGTACAAATATTATCCACTCAGGGTTATAAAAAAGACAGGACAATGGTACAGGTTTGTCGATTTTGAGGGGGATAAAGGGTGGATATACAGGCCTCTTGTTCGTAAAATTGCATCGGTTATCACGATCAAAGAAAAATGCAATATTCGATCGGGGCCCGGCACCAACTATGCCGTCGTATTTACAACTGAAAAAGGCGTTGCGTTTAAAGTCATAAATCGAAAAGGTAGCTGGATACATATCCGCCATGCGGACGGAGATGAAGGATGGATATTTAAATCCTTGGTCTGGTAGATCGGGATCACCCCGTGGTGTCTTTATATCCTTCATTTAAGAAAAGCATATGTCGTGAGATAAGGAATTGAGACCGGCAGGTGCCCAAAAAATAAGGATATGCATTATCCTCGATTGATAAAATATTATGCGGTTGATTTTGTTGACATTAAAACAATTCGGATTGTATTTTAGATGTAAAAGGGAGAACAACCAATGCTCATTGTGGGAGAAAAAATCAACACGAGCCGGAAGCGCATTGCCGAAGCGGTGGAAAAACGAGATGCTTCATTCATCGGTAAGGTTGCCCAAAGCCAGGCACAGGCAGGCGCCCATTATATTGACGTAAATGCCGGAACTTTTTTTGATAAAGAGGCCGAATGCCTGTGCTGGCTGGTAGAAGCCGTCCAATCTGCCGTGGACCTGCCCCTTTGTCTGGACAGCCCCGATCCCGATGCCCTGATCGCAGCCATAAAACATCACAACGGCGAGCCCATGATCAATTCTATTTCCTTAGAGAAAGATCGTTTTTCTGCTCTTCTTCCGGTGGTTGCCGGTCACCCGTGCTGTGTTGTTGCGCTGTGTATGGGTGAAACGTCAATGCCCGCTACCGTGGAAGAAAGAGTGCAGGTGGGATCAGAGCTTATACAAAAACTTACCGACCAGGGAATTCCCATGGAAAAGATCTACGTGGACCCTCTGGTGCAGCCGGTTTCAGTTGACACCCGTATGGGCGGTGCCGTATTACAAGCCATCCGTAACCTCATGAACGATTTTCCGGGAGTAAACACCATCTGTGGTCTTTCCAATATTTCCTTCGGCCTTCCGTCTCGTCGTCTCATCAATCGAAATTTTCTGGCCCTTGGTATGGCTTACGGCCTGTCTGCCGCCATTTTAGACCCCTGCGACACAGAACTGACGTCAACACTACTTGCCATCGAGATGCTTCTCGGTCGCGATGAATACTGCGAAAACTTTATAGACGCATATCAAAACGGTCGATTAACCATTAAATGAAGCCCTGATTAAGGTCAGGCTTTTAATAAGTAATTTCTCAATACATTTTGAGAAATTAAAAATAAAAAACTTGCCCACTAACATTGATGAATTCGTAAAAAGTATGATTTAGACGGTTTCGTAAAAAGTTCAAATTCAAGGCGTGCAAATTTTGTAATCATGAGGCGTACTTTTCGTACGTTGAATGATTGGGAAATGCAGCACAACGCAGAAGTTGGACTCTTTACGAAACCGTCAACATTAATATGCAACATGCTATCAAAAGGGGGAGATAACCATGAGTGACCTTAAGGCATTAAATGAAGCAGTCATCAAGGGGGACATTCAGACAGCTTTGATGCTGACACAAAATGCAATGGATGCGGGCAAAAAGGCCCATGAAGTTCTTGATCAAGGCCTCATTGCTGCAATGGATCAGGTTGGCGACAAGTTTGCCAAAGGCGAAATGTTTGTTCCGCAAATGTTGCGTTCCGCCAAAACCATGCAAGAATGTGTAAAACTGATCAAACCGCAATTTCAGGAGGGAGATTTCAAGTCCAAGGGAAAAGTGGTCATTGGTACCGTAAAGGGAGATTTGCACGATATCGGGAAAAACCTGGTTGCCATGATGATGGAGGGCGCAGGATTTACCATCACCGATCTAGGGGTTGATATTTCGGCGGATACGTTCGTACAAAAAGTGCAGGAGGTTGAACCCGATATACTGGCCATGTCCGCCTTACTGTCCACAACCATGCCGGGCATGCGGGAAACCATAGAGACACTCCGGAAAGCCGGGATCAAGGACAAAGTTATGGTGATGATTGGCGGGGCACCGGTTACGGCCAATTTTGCCAGTGAAATCAAGGCGGATGCTTATGCGCCCGATGCGGGATCTGCCGTGATTGAAGCGAAAAAGGTACTCGGCATTTCCTGAACCTCGAACCCTGCAAACAAGGAGTAAAGCATGAAACCTCTGGAAATTCCCACATTTCAACCTCGGCTTAAGGTTTTAAACCGTGACCAGGCCCTGGCAATCCATGCTGCGGCCCTAGAGATTCTCGATAAAACGGGCTTTAAGATGGAGCACCCCGGCGCCCGGAAAATGCTTGCGGATGCCGGATGCCGGATATTAAACAATGATTGGTTACGGATGCCGTCTTACCTTGTCGAAGAGGCTCTAAGATCCGCCCCGACGCAGATAACGCTTTATGACCAGATGGGGAACAAAACAATGCCTCTTGCCAATGGCAACCCGTTTTATGGAACCGGTTCAGATGCCACGTTCACCCTGGATCTGGAAACCGGTGTGCGCCGGCGTGCGGTCAAAAAAGACGTCGAAAACTTCGCCAGGCTGGTGGACGGGCTTGAGAACATCGCTTTTGCCATGTCAATGAGTAACCCTGAGGATGTGCCCATCGAGCATATTTATGTGTATGTTTTTGCCGAAATGGTTAAAAACACCAACAAACCCATTGTATTTATCGCGGACAGCGGTAAGGACATCGCCAAAATATATGATATTGCATGTCAGGTGGCCGGAAGCGAAGATGCCCTTCAAAGAAAGCCCTTTATTCTAAATTATTCGGAGGCCATCAGTCCTTTGCGTTTTCCTGAAAACGTCATGGAACGGCTGATGTTCTGTGCCGAAAAAAAGATTCCCGTCTGCTTTCCGTCCGGTTCAAACGCAGGCGGCGGAGCACCGGTCACCCTCGCCGGGGCCATGGCGCTGGGAATCGCTGAAAATTTGGTGGGACTCGTGGTTCACCAGATGGTGGGTAAAGGATCGCCGTTTCTTTTCGGTCCCAACGTCAGCATCCTGGATATGAAGTCCAGTGTGGTTTCGTACGGGTGCCCGGAGTGGAGCCTCACTCAGGCCGCACTCGCGGATATGCGAGACGAGATATACGGCCTGCCCATATGGGCATATGCCGGCGCCTCCGACGCAAAGGTCATGGATGCCCAGGCAGGGGCGGAAGCCATGTTTTCCATCATTACCGCCCTGTTGTCTCGTTCAAACCTGATCCACGATGTGGGGTTTCTGGAATACGGAAGCACATCTTGTCTTGAGATGGTCTGTATGGCCAACGAACTTATCTCCATGAGCAGGTTTTTCGCTGAGGGGATACCGGTTACCGACCAAACCCTGGCTTTGGAGGCCATCGAAAGGGTCGCCAAGGGCGAACCGGGTTCCATATTTCTCACGGATGATCACACCTTTGAAAATTTCATGCAATCTTTGTTTCTTCCCAAAATTCTGGATCGTTCCCGCTATGATTCCTGGAAAAGTGCCGGGGCTATGGATTTTTATATGCGCTGTAATTTGGAGGCAAAACGAATTCTGTCCGAACATCAGGTGGTTCCAAAACCGGATGAAGTGATCAAGAAAATTAACGATATTCTCCAGGATCTCTAACTTCAATATTTAGGTTTTCTTTGCAACTCAGTAGGATAGGAGAATTGAATTCATCATGGAAAATAAATTTCCCTTCAGCAGTCTGTTTGCACCGGAAGATATCAAACAGATAGACCATACGGGACGACGGATTTTGGAACGTGTGGGGGTCAGAATCCATTGCAAATTTTCTCTGGAATTGTTGGAGAAAGCGGGAGTTCAGATTGATAATAATACTCAAACAGCTCGCTTTGAGACGGGTTGGCTGGATGACACATTGGCACAGGCCCCCTCCCAATTTGTTCTCTATTCCCGTGACGGTGTCAACGATGTTCATATGGGAACAGGCCAGATCAATTTTTCTAACGGCGGCAGGGTGTTTCGAATCCTTGATATGGGAACGGGAGGGTACCGGCTCACCATGCTCAGAGATGTGGCCAACACCGCTGCTCTGGTAAATCAGCTCGATAATATTCGTTTATATATCATATCCTGCCAGGCTCACGATATAGAACCGCCATACTATCATTTGAATAATTTCTATTATGCCATGAACCACACCACCAAACATGTAATGGGCGGCTGTGATAATCTGGAAGGCGTAAGGCAGATGTGGGAGCTTGCCAGTTTTGTAGCAGGAGGAAAAGAAAACCTCAGTCAAAAACCTTTTGTGTCCGTGATAACCAATCCCATAAGCCCCCTTACCTTTGGGTACGACACCTTGGATATTCTTAAGTTTTGTTGCGAAAACGGCATTCCTGTCACTTGCGCACCGGCGCCCATTTCCGGTGCCACTGCCCCGGCGACCCTGGCCGGCACCCTTTCCCAAATGCATGCTGAAGCTTTGGCCGGCGTAGCCATGGCTCAGGTATTTTCCCCGGGCGCCAGGGTGTTCTATGGAGCGGTGCCCTCAACAATGGATTTAAGGAAAATGGAATACACCATGGGGTCATTGGAAATGGCTTTGATGAACGCTGCTTCGGTTCAACTGGCAAAGCTTTATAATTTGCCCATTTACGCCTCGGCCGGAGTTACCGAGGCCAAGAGGCCCGATATTCAGGCGGGCTGTGAAAAAAGTCTTTCCAATTTAATGGTGGCCATGAGCGGAGCGGATCTTATTCATCTGGCGGCAGGTATGCTGGATTCTGGCAATTCAATTTCTTACGAACAGTACGTTATTGATAATGAAATTATCGGCATGATTTACAGAATTCTATCCGGTATCCGGGTGAGCAGGGAAACGCTCGGTTCCGACGTAATTGAAGAAGTCGGCCCGGGCGGCAATTATGTCATGGCAGACCACACCGTCGAACATATGATGGAAGAATTTTTCTACCCCGATCTTGCCGTGCGCTGCAATTTTGATATCTGGGAAGAACGGAGTCGGCCCAACATGTTGAGCCGGGCCAAAGAACGGGTTGAGAAAATTTTAAAAGAAAATACGGATGGGCTCTTAGACCCAGAGCTTATTTCCGGGATAAAAGTTCGTTTTCCGGAAATACAAAATATTTAAAACTTAAAGCTCTCGTGAAAAAGTCATTTTTTTGACTTTTTAGGAGACGATCAAAACAGGCTGTAAATCAAGATTGTTGGTGATTTAGCTCAAGCAATCCAGGTTTCAGGTGTCAGTGTTCAGGTGTCAGCTCTTACGTTCGTCCTCCTGACACCCGACACCTGAAACCAGACCTTCGAATTCCGATGGAAAGTAATAAATGACCGCTGTTAACTAACATCAGTGAATTACACACATCAAAACATGATGGTCTCACATGGGTCACAGGGTAGAAAGGGGGCAAAAATTTGCTCAATAATACGTCTTATCGCTTGTGGAGTTTTCAGACCTGCCCTTAAGTTGCTTCGGCTGGAAGAAAAATATCCGCAATTGCGCGTAACTTTTTTGCCGTCTAATCTGCACCTGTATCCGCGGACGTTAAAAAAAAATGTGCTCGGCGAGATCGTCTGTGCCCGGAAACGAAATGAACGGCCCTTATTGTTATACGGTTACTGCTTTCCGGATATCGAAGAAATATGTACCCGAAATTGCGCGCACAAGGTTCCCGGCGCCCACTGTTATGAAATGCTTCTCGGGAGCGATAAATATGACCAGATTATGGCAAAAACAGCCGGCACCTATTTTTTAGAAAGAGAGCTTATTGTCAACTTCAGGGAATACTGTCTCGAACCTCTGGAACTTTACGACAGTGAAATTCGAAAGTCTTTTTTCAAGCACTATAAAAAAGTGATGTATGTGAGACAACCGTATGATCCGGATTTAGAGGCCGAAGCCGGTAAACTGGCCGGATTTTTAAATCTGTCTCTAGAGATAATAGACGCCGATTATACGCATTTGGAAAAAAGACTCATTCATTTGATACACCCGGGTATTGCACCAGATCAATCAGATCGTCCCTGATCGGCCTCCGGGTAGGATTAGAACACATGAAAAAGCTGAAAAAAAATAAGAAACCCTCAAAAAAAAGACGCAGTTCTACGGGATATTTGCCTCAGAAAAAGCAGAAAAGTAAATATGTCATGTTAAATGTGCTTCCCGATGATCTGTGGCTCAAACTGCGTAAAGGAACAACCATATGGGAGGCCCTGAAAAAGACCGACGTGGAGCTGGAAGGTGATTGCGGGGGGTTGGGCAAATGCGGGAAATGTAAAATACGAGTCATTTCTTCGGTAAGACCCCCTGTTTCGGAAGAAAAAGAGCTTCTCGATCCGGAGGAACTGAAAAACGGTGTTCGTCTTGCCTGTCGGGTCAAAATAAGAAAGGACCTTGTTATCCATACCGGGGAATCGGATGATGAGCCGATCCTTCACCAGATACTTAAAACCGGCCACAGACCCACGGTTGATATTGATTCGCTTATAAACAAACGACCGGTTGACCTGCCGCCTGAAATCGGCCATGAGGGAATGTCCGATCTGGACCGCGTCAAAGTCGGCATGGGCTCGGAATACAGCGGCCTGAAAGCATCCCTTCACTGTCTCCGTTTTTTGCCCCAAATGTTAAAAAAAACGGAGAACCACGGAACGGCCGTACTTCACGAAAACTATTTAATGGCATGGCAACATCGGAAACAAGCCGGACGGGTTTTCGGACTTGTTTTTGATCTGGGAACCAGCACGCTGGTGGGAAAACTCGTCAATCTATTGAACGGGAGCGAGGTGGCAGCGATCTCCAGGCTCAACAGCCAAAGCAAATACGGATCAAATGTCATTAGCCGTTTGCAGTACATTAACGATAATCCAAAGGGCCTTTTCAAGCTTACCGACCTTATCGTTAAGGATTTGAACTCCATTACCCAACGCCTTTTAGAGGTGGAAGGGCTTACTCCTGACGATGTCTTTATTGCCGTTGCCGCCGGAAACACGACTATGCAGCACATTTTTCTGAATTTGAATCCCCTGGGAATCGCATGTGCGCCCTTTTCTCCTGTTTTAACCGATGGATTGATTCTCAGTGCAAAAGATGCCGGACTAAGACTGCATCCGGAAGCTGTGTTGTATGTAATGCCGAGCAAATCGGGCTATATCGGCGGCGATATGATCAGCACTATCCTCGCATCCTCTGCCGCAGAACAGGATGATAAAATGATTCTCGGTCTTGACCTTGGCACCAATGGAGAAATTTTCTTAGGCAACCGGCAAAAGCTATTGACCTGTTCAGCAGCGGCCGGCCCGGCTTTGGAAGGTGCGCAAATTTCACAGGGAATGATCGCCAAAAGCGGTGCTATTGAAGGCGTCAGTTTTGATGAAGAGGGGCTCCAATACCAGGTTATCGGCAACATTTTACCAAAAGGGATTTGCGGAAGCGGACTGGTAGACCTGGTGGCCGTGCTTTTGCATCACGGTATTATCGATTCCCAAGGATTGATTTTGCAGCCACGGGAAAACGCTGATGATTATCTGAGTTCGAGGGTCGTCACCAAATCAGGGGTTCAAGACTTTGTTGTGGCGTATAGAAAGGAAACATCGGGCAACCGGCGGATATATCTGACCCAGAAAGACGTACGCGAACTTCAGCTGGCAAAGGGTGCTGTGGCGGCCGGTATCCAGACACTTATGGATAAAATGGGTGTCGGGATTCAGGATCTTGACCAGATTTGTCTTGCGGGTGCACTGGGTAATTTTGTTAACCCTTACAGTGCCATGAGAATCGGCCTGCTTCCTACGGTTGAACCGGACAAAATCAAGTCCCTTGGCAACGCTGCCAGCAAGGGCGCCGTGATGGTCCTCTTATCCAGGCCTTACTGGCAAATGGCCAATGAATTGTCTAAATCCATAGAACATGTTGAACTGTCCACTCATCTTGACTTTAACCGGTATTTTATCGACAATCTGAATTTTCCTGATACAAATCTATGGTAGACCGGCTGACGGTTCGAAGGGCTTTAGCATCCGTCAGCCCGAGCCTGACAAAAATCCTGACCTATATTACCGGGCTTTGTTTTATCCCCAAGGGGGATTTGCTTTATTGAAAGCAAAAAAAATGAGTATTGTGATTTGGAATTTTATTGCCGTATGCAGGAAAGAAAATCGCTTTTATCCGAACCAGTTGGAGGTGACTTTGACAAATTCCTGGTGGGCGGTTAGTTGACATTTTATTATTATTGTTTTATTTTGTCTGTTCTAAATATAAATACGGTTAACATAATATAGTAAGGTACATGCCATCGAAATTATTACCACAACCAAAATGATGCGCGCGCGATCCGACCGGATGCGCCGTCAGTTTAAAACCGTTGTTTTCATTCCTACCATGGGATTTCTCCATGAAGGTCATCTGTCTTTGATTCAAGAAGGACACGAATATGGAGATGACATGGTTGTGAGCATTTTTGTCAATCCCACACAGTTCGGCCCAGGAGAAGACTTGGAGTCTTATCCTAAGAATCTTGAAAGAGATTTGGAGCTGCTGCAAAAACAGGGAGTGAATGCGGTATTTACCCCTGATGCAAAGGAAATTTACGGCAAAAATTTTCAGACCTATGTTACGCTGGAAAACCTGCCGAATTACCTTTGCGGCGCTAGTAGACCCATACACTTCAGAGGTGTTGCAACCGTTGTTGCCAAGCTGTTCAACACGGTTAAACCGCATGTGGCCGTTTTCGGCCTGAAGGACTACCAGCAGCTTGTTGTCATTCGTCAGATGGTTCGCGATCTCGATTTTGGCATAGAAATAATCGGTGCTTCCACGGTAAGGGAGCCGGACGGGCTGGCCATGAGTTCGCGCAATAATTATCTTACCGCCGAACAGCGGATTAGCGCCCTTTCCCTGTACAAATCATTACACAAAGCAAAGGAGCTTATTAGCAGTGGCATAAGAGACGCGGCGACGATTATTGACGCGGCAACAGAGCTGATACAGTCATATCCTGAGACGGATATAGATTATATTGCCATCTGCGACCCTGAGACGCTTGTGGATATCAAAGCCATTGACCGGCCGGTAGTGATGGCTCTGGCTGTCAAAGTCGGAAAAGCCCGCCTGATTGACAATATGATGCTGAATCAATAGCGAATAGAATTTAAAATAAAAGAAGACCAAGGAGATGCTTTATGAGTAACGAACAATTCTTTTTTACCTCCGAATCGGTGACCGAAGGTCATCCGGACAAGGTTGCAGATGCGATATCGGATTCCATTCTCGACGCAATTATCGAACAAGACAAAGCCTGCAGGGTTGCCTGTGAAACGCTCGTAACCACCGGCCTGGCTTTTATCGCCGGTGAAATTACAACCAGTTGTTATGTAGATTTGCCTGATATTGTAAGAAATACAATCCGTGAAATCGGATACCATTCATCCCAGATGGGGTTTGACTGGCAGACCTGCTCGGTTATTACCAGTATTGATCACCAATCTCCGGATATCGCTCAAGGGGTGAATATCGGTCAAGGACTTTTCAAAGACCAGGGCGCTGGAGATCAGGGGCTTATGTTTGGCTTTGCCACGGATGAGACGCCTGAATTGATGCCCATGTCGATTATGTATGCCCATAAATTATGCCAGCGTCTTGCCACGGTTCGAAAAAACGGAGCCCTTGATTTCTTAAGGCCTGACGGCAAATCTCAAGTGACCATCGAATATGAAAACGGGACTCCGAAACGGGTGGATACCGTTGTTATTGCCGCCCAGCACAAACCGCATATTACTCACGATGAGTTGAAAGAAGCGATCGTAGAAGAGGTTATAAAAAAGGTGATCCCCGGGGAGCTAACGGACGGTGACACCCGATACTTTATAAATGCCACCGGCAAGTTTGTGATTGGCGGCCCCATGGGAGACTGCGGGGTTACGGGGCGAAAGATCATTGTTGATACCTACGGAGGCCAGGGGAGTCACGGCGGCGGATGTTTTTCAGGGAAAGATCCTTCCAAGGTCGATCGAAGCGCTTCATACATGGGCAGACATATCGCAAAAAATATTGTTGCCGCCGGCCTTGCAAAAAAATGTGAATTGCAAGTCGCCTATGCTATCGGTGTGGCAGAACCGGTTTCCGTGATGGTAGATCTTATGGGAACCGGTGTAATCCCCAAACATCGGGTAAAAGAAATTATCAGAGAAGTTTTTGACTTAAGACCCGCAGCAATTATTGAATATCTGGACCTGCTGCGGCCAATCTATCGTAAAACCTCAGCTTATGGGCACTTTGGCCGGAATGAACCTGAATTCACATGGGAAAAAACCAATATGGTGGATGTTATCAGGGAAAAGGCAGGGCTTTAGGAATTGAAGATTGACGATTGAAAATTGATGATTAAAAAGAAGAAAGACAGAAATAAGCAAATTTTCAATCAGTTCACCACTCAGCAACTTAACTGTTTAACGGAATCCTAAAAGGAGATGAATAATCCATGGAATATGATATTAAAGATGTAAAACTGGCAAAGGAAGGTCTGTTGCGGGTCGAATGGGCCAATCAGAGCATGCCGGTCCTAAACAATATAAAGAAAAGGTTTGCAAAGGAAAAACCCCTAAAAGGCAAACGCATCGCAGCCTGTCTTCATGTTACCACTGAGACCGCCTCTTTGATGCAGACATTAAAAGCCGGCGGCGCCAGACTGACACTTTGCGCCTCCAACCCGCTGAGCACACAGGACGATGTAGCGGCGTCCCTTGTAAAGAATGACAAAATATCTGTTTTTGCCATCAAAGGTGAAGACAACAAAACATATTACAAGCATATCCATTCAGCCATAGACCTCAAACCTCATTACACCATGGATGACGGCGCCGACCTGGTTTCCACAATCCATTCGGAGCGCCAAGAACTCATTGAGGGCGTCAACGGGGGTACGGAGGAAACCACCACCGGAATCATTCGACTCAGAAGCATGGCGGCAGACGGAGTCTTGCAATACCCGATCATCGCTGTAAATGACGCCCGGACCAAACATTTTTTTGATAATCGTTACGGTACGGGTCAAAGCACTTTGGACGGCATGATTCGGGCCACAAACCGTCTGATTGCAGGGTCCAGTTTTGTGGTCTGCGGTTATGGATGGTGTGGCAAGGGTCTTGCAATGAGAGCGTGCGGTATGGGAGGAAATGTTATTGTAACCGAAGTCGATCCCACAACCGCTCTTGAAGCGGTCATGGACGGATTTACGGTAATGCCCATCCGCGAGGCGGCAAGGATCGGTAATTTTTTCTGCACGGTTACCGGGAACATCAATGTGATACGCAAAGAACATTTCGAGGTCATGAAAGACGGCGCTATTGTGGCCAATTCCGGTCATTTTAATGTTGAACTCGATCTTGAGGGTCTCAAAAGCATAACAAAAACCCAGAGGATAATAAGGCCTTTTGTTGAAGAATATATACTGAAAAACGGCAAGCGGATTAATGTTTTAGGTGATGGACGGCTGATAAATCTTGCGGCCGCCGAGGGACATCCGTCAAGTGTTATGGATATGAGTTTTGCCAATCAGGCGTTAAGTGTCGAATATATGGTAAAAAATAAAAAGAAACTTGAAAAGGATGTGTATCCGGTGCCCGAGGAAATAGACAAGGCCATCGCCAAAGAAAAGCTGGCTTCCATGAAGGTTAAAATTGACAACCTCACCGCTGAACAGAAAAAATACCTGGCATCGTGGAGTATGGGAACGTAGCGAATTAAGGACCAGGCTTTTCAGGGCAAAATAAAAGCCGAGTTTTGTTGGGTCATCTTTTTACTCAATCACAATGATGACTCGGCATTTTCTCATAAAGGAAAGATTTTCGGAAGCACTTCGAAGCCTGTGAGCATCTGTGTTGCTGATGACAACGTTGGAATGTTTGACACCTTCTGTCCTCAACCCTTTTACCGTCAAAGGATTATCTGCAACCCTCTGATTACTCCGAGCTGCCGCAAGGTCCTTTGAATACCCACTCATACCCTGCTGTACGGCATATTCACGGCTGACGAAGGCTGATCCATAAACTTCACGTGCGTCTTCGTCAAGTATTTTTGGGACCATGACGGGCGTTATTCCAAGGCCCCGGGTATCAATAACCAATCCGGTAAAAACAGAGGGTGATATGTGAACAGGGGCCATGGTTCTGATGGACTCCAACGGTTTGATTTCCGCTGGAAGAACAAGCTGGGCAAACCCGCCTCTTAACTTCATTTCCATTGTAACTTTTACGGTTCCGTCTGAAAAATATTCTTTTTTTACAACATGGGCGCTATTAACCATGCTTTTTATTTTAGACATAATTATATCATTTTTGACCGAATAATCACCGACAACTGTAGCGCCATGGATTCTGATCCCTTTTACGAGTTCAAGGATTTTTCGGCAGGCATCCTGGGTTGCATCTTTTAAAGCAGATGAACGTGCCTGGACACGGTTAGGGAGCTTATCATCAAGAACCCCGATCCCTTTTGCTTGAATGACTCCTCTGCTCCAGTTAATGACTCCTTTTGTCTTCTGTTCAACAACATCCTGGCCCCGATATTCGCTACCATATCCAACAGAAGAAATTATCAGAAGAAACATAAGTGCCAAAGCAAAAGTCGGCTGATTTTTCATGATAATTCTCCGAGCTATTTTTTAATTGTCGGGTTTTTCAAAATACTGTTTTTTTTCAGAGGCTGACCCAGCGGAACATATCTCTGAGAATTTTTCTAACCACACTGATTTAATTGCTGAATTTTGTCAATAAAAAATGATCTATATTCTTCGATCCGGCATAAGGCGTCTTTTTGGGTTGAAATCTGTTTGATGGATTCACGGAATCTACTACTGTAACGCAATCCCTTGACAAACCAACCGAGCCTGCTGCGCATCATCCGGATCGCCCGCTGCTCTCCAAAGTATGTTACAGAAAATTTAACGTATTGAATCATAACTTCAAAACGCCGGGATGGGTCAGGCAATGAGACTTTATTATTTCGGATTAGCTCAAGCGCCTGAGAAAAAATCCAGGGATTTCCGATGGCCGCTCTGCCGATCATGACGGCATCACATCCGGTCTGGTTTTGCATCTTCAATACATCTTCAGGCCTTACGATGTCTCCGTTTCCTATTACAGGAATTGAAGCAGTGTTTTTAATAGCGGCAATCAGAGACCAGTCAGCCTTGCCCCGGAACCCTTGAATTGCCGTACGCGGGTGCACTGTAATTGCATCCACACCGCATGCTTGAGCTATTTCAGCTATTTTTAAGGCCTGGCCGCCGGAACTGTCCCAACCGGTTCTTATTTTTACCGTCAATGGAATTTTTACCGTTCTGCGGATTGCCTGAAGAATTTTCTCAACCTTTCGGGGCTCTTTCATAAGGGCCGCGCCTGAGCCGGATTTCAGCACTTTTTTTACCGCACAGCCAAGATTGATGTCCAGGATGTCAGCTCCCGAGGATTCAACGATGGTTGCTGCTTGGGCCATGAGCGAACGATCCGAACCGAATATCTGAACGGACAAGGGTTTTTCTGCAGGTTGGCTGCGGAGCAATTCATGCGTTTTGACCGAGTTATAAACCAGACCGTGGGAACTGATCATTTCCGAGCAGACCAGGGCACAACCTGCTTCTTTGGCCAGCAGCCGGAAGGGAAGATTGGTAATCCCTGCAAGCGGGGCTAACACCGTGATATTATCAAGTGCAACGGAACCTATTTTCATTTTATCTGCAACTTTTTTTGGGAAGTCGGATTCGCATAGCAAAACAGGCAGTTGTGATAGCATGGGTGCAAGTGATAAGATCCTATATCTACGGACACCATGCATCCGCATCCGTGCGTTACCCTCTGGCCGGTATCTTTTTTAAAACTAAGATTGCCCCCGAAAATTTTCACCAAAAGATCGTTTGGAATACATGAACTTTTTTTTATGTTTGAATCTGAGGGCAGGGCGTTGAGTACGTCTTTTTCACAACAGGTATACAGATCAATATGTTTTTCGGAAAGTTCTTTTTCCATTTTCATTAAAATTGCCTTTTTTGTTTTCAACGGCGGATCCACAAACAAAAATCCGGGCAGGCAGGAAATCCGTCTTTTAATTTTTGGGTAATGGTCCATGAAGCTTGTGATACATCTGGTCACACCGCATCGGCAAGCCCTGGCGGCAATCCGGGAAAAATCATTCAAATTATCCTGAACTTCTTTTTCATGGAATTTAAAAAAACAGATGGGATCAAATCTCCAGTTAACCGCTCCGGCGCCAAAATTTCGACAAAGCGCTTCTATTTGATCCAGACGCTGGTTTAGCGGTGGCACACGAGGTTCGAGCAAGGACGAATTCGAGTTTATGGTAAAATTGAAAAAAAGATTGTATCCCATGGCCAAGAGCTTTTGGCCGAATCCGTCCTTGATGAAGGGAGCAAAATTTTTTGACCAGAATACAAGGGTGTGAACCTTGTCCGGGGTGGCTGCTATCATGGACTTTTTCCGGTTATATGGATTGATAACCTCAAAAAAACCCTTATCAATCTGATTTATAAACCAATCCATGTAAAATGCCGGGATATCGGTTCGCCTGGAGGCAGAAATAACGATTTGAGGTGATGGGTTCATAAAAAAAATTTATTTTTTCTTCAGATCTGCTAATGATATCACCTTTCCGACATCCGGTGTTTGGGATATTTTTTGTTTTTCTCCGGAAGGATCAGGCGCTTTGGGACAAACTACCGGCTCCAGACGTACTCTCTTGCCGCTCATGGTAAACTCCTGGCCGTCGATATAAATGTCCCGCAGGATCCAGGTCACCACCTGAACAGGCACCTGAAGCATAAGTAATTTGACATGGTACCAATCCTTTTTCATATCCGGAGAAATTTCTTCTATTCTGACGAATGATAGGGGTTGATCTTCAAGATATATCAGTACAACGTCATTTTCCTTTGCCATGATACTGCCCTTTCTAAAAACCGGATACAATGGTATTTATTGGTTACATTTATGTCCTGAAGAGTCGTTTTGAAAGATGAACGTCGAACATATTAAAAGATGAACGTCGAACATCGAACATCGAACGTCCAACGTCGAATAATGATGTCGCTCCGCTCCTCAAATTATTCTAAAATCGAATGAAAAATGAACAAGTCCTTTGCGTCCTCCGCAACTGGTAATTATAATTTATGAACTCTAATACGATACCATATTTAAGAATATGTGTACCTGGTTTTTTTACTGAAACTCTTGTCCTTGTTTTTGTTTTTCATTCAACGTTCGACGTTCATCATTTCCAGAAAACCTTCCACAGTCCTTCCGTCAAAAAAATAACTTACCGATTATGAGGTAATGGACGGGGGAATCGAGGCGCTTCTGGCTGGCCGCGGCATGGGGGCCGCGGCGGTTTTTGAAATGTGCGGACAGGGTAATTGCCTAAAATATGTTTAGTAAGAAATAAACTTATCCGTTTTTCTGCTCAAAGGTCTTCATGAAATCGACAAGTGCTTCCACTGCCGTTACCGTTGTGGCGTTGTAGATCGACGCCCGGCATCCTCCCACGGACCGATGACCTTTGAGGCCGACGAAACCGTTTTCCAGAGATTGCTCGACGAAGCGTTTTTCAAGCGCTTCGTCCGGGAGTCGGAAGGTGACATTCATCATTGAACGGCTGTCAGGTTGGGCCGTGCCTTTATAAAAATCTCCCGAATCTATTGCTTGGTAAAGAATACGAGACTTTTTTTCATTGATGTTTTCCATTTTTTCAAGTCCGCCAATGGTCTCTTCAAGCCATTTCATTACCAGTTGAATGGCATAAACCGTGAAGCACGGCGGGGTATTAAACATTGAGTTCTTGGATGAATACGTTGTATATTTTAGCATTGACGGCAAGGTGTCCGGCACCCTGTTGAGCATATCCTCCCGAATAATCACCATGCACACCCCGGCAGGACCTATATTTTTTTGAGCCCCGGCATAAATAAGACCGAACTTATCCACATCAAATGGTCTGCACATGATATCCGACGACATATCGGCGATAAGCGGCACATGGTTTGTATCCGGAAAGGATGCCCACTGGGTCCCTTTTATCGTGTTATTGGATGTGATATGAGTGTAAACCGCATTGCTGCTGAACGTAATATTTTTCGGAATATATGAAAAATTTTTATCTTCCGAAGATGCCACAACCTTAATGGTTTTACCCAGTATTTGGGCTTCCTTTACGGCTTTTGTGGACCAGGTACCGGTATTGACATAGTCGGCGGAATCACTGTTGCCGAGCAGATTCATGGGGATCATGCAAAACTGCAAACTTGCACCCCCCTGGATAAACAGCACATGGAAATTATCATCCAGGCCCAACAGACGGCGGGTTCTTTCAACGGCATCGTTGATGACATCGTCAAACCACTTGGATCGGTGGCTTATTTCGGTGATGGACATACCGGAACCGCCGTAGTTTAAAAATGAATCCTTGATTTCTTCAAGAACTTCAATGGGAAGGGCGGCAGGCCCGGCGTTAAAATTATAAATTCTGTTTTCCTTCATCTGTTTCCCCTATTTTTTATTCTCAGATTTATTAAGCGTATCCTCCAAAAAGAATTTTATTTGTACAGAACCGTGGAAATATGTCAATCAGTATTTTTCAATTCCCCAGGGTAAATGCGTTTGAATTCCTTACAGGGAGAACGCTCCACGACGGCGTATATTTCTTTTTACATCCGGCGGATACATATGCCATTCAACAAAGCGGTATCTTTTTACCCAAGATGATTTTATTAAGATCCATGACTACATCATAAACGATCACTTCAACTCCGTTGTTTTTTGCCTTTCTGAACTCTTCTCCGTATGCCGGGTCTATATGGTCGGCAGTAGTGAATGCTTTTGCATCCATCCGTTGTACAAGAAAGAACATTGCACAGCGGTTTCCCTTTAAAACGAGTTTTTGAAGTTCCACCAGATGTTTCCGGCCACGGGCGGTCACCGCATCCGGGAAGTATGCAATGCCGTCTTTAACCAGAGTGCAGTTTTTTATCTCCACAAAGCATTTTTCATTTTCTCCTTTTGTAAGCAAAAGATCAAGACGGGAGCCGCCCGGCACTTTAACTTCGGATTTTATATTGTTATAGCCCTTTAACTGCCGAACCCGTCCCTCCTCGATAGATTTTTTTACGAGCCTGTTCGGAACCAGGGTATTGACTCCTACAAGGGACGTGGGCATTTTAATCATCTCCCAGGTGTATTTTAATTTCCTTTTGGGATTGTCATGAAACGAAAGATATACGGGTTGGCCCGGCTGTGAGCACTCTTTCATGGTGCCTGAATTCGGGCAGTGGGCGGTTACCACTTGGCCGCTTGTAAGGGTGATATCAGCAAGAAAACGTTGATATCTTTTTATCAGGGTTCCGTGTATAAGTTCGGGCCACATCAGGCCGTGTGAGTTTTTTATTGTTTTCGACATTTATTTAAGATTTTGTTTTTGTTGATAATAAATGAAATTTATTGTATATACAATCGTCGATCCCAATTTAAACTGTTAGACGGTACCTACTGTATAAAAAACTAAAAATCAATATGACACCCGAAATGTTAAAAAAGAAAATCCACACCCTGTATAATCAGTATAACAGACGCGACTATGTTCATCCGGATCCCCTTGAATTTTTATATTTATATAAAGAAATAAGAGACCGTGAAATCGTCGGACTGATAGCATCTTCACTGGCATACGGCAGGGTGAAACAAATACTTAAAAGCGTTTCATTTGTGCTCGATAAGATGAATCCGTCTCCTTATGTTTTTATAACGCATTCGAGTTATAGATCCTTTTGCAAAGCGTTTGAAGGCTTTACTCATAGATTTGCCACCGGAGACCATCTTGCAGGGTTGCTTTGGGGAATAAAAAACGTGATTGCCCGGTTTGGTTCTTTGAATGAATGTTTTTGCCATGGGTTGTCGCCGGATGATGATACGGTCATCCCGGCGATGATTTTTTTTACCGGGCAGCTTATTACCGGAAAAAGCGAACCCGGACATCTTGTGGCTTTGCCTGAGAAGGGAAGCGCCTGTAAGAGAATGAATCTTTTTCTAAGATGGATGGTCAGGAAAGACAGCGTGGATCCCGGAGGATGGAAGAATGTACCTTTGTCAAAATTGGTTATTCCCCTTGATACTCACATGCATAAAATAAGTCTGAAGTTGGGTCTTACCGCAAAAAAACAGGCGAACATGAATACGGCTCTTGAAATAACATCCTGCTTTAGACAACTTGTTCCTGATGATCCGGTAAAATACGATTTTGTGCTGACACGCCTGGGAATCAGGGATGACATGGATATCAACCTGATTTGCCCTTGACAACCAGTGGACGGTTCTTTAAGCTTCTTACTTGGAGAAACAAACGGTTATCAATAAATTATTATTGTAGATACCCAGTTACGGTTCTGAAGTTTACGGGAATTGAGCTTTGAACCCCAACCCATTGAATGGTGACTACCTTTTAAAAATGAAACCCATTGTAGAAATTCTAAATCAGGAAGGATTCTTAAAGATCCTGTTTGAATCGATTCCCTGCGGAGTTCTGATTATTGATGGTGACAGACGAATTTTAGCGGTGAACAACGTGCTGGAACAGACCTTTGGAATTTCCGAAGCAGAGATAATAGATCGGCGCGGCGGCGAAGCGTTAAAATGCGTGAATGCTTTCAAAAACCCCAAAGGCTGTGGGTTTGCTGAAGAATGTGTCAGCTGTAGGGTTCGCAGCACAGCGCTTGAGGCGCTTTCAGGAAATCAAATACACAGGAAAAAGGCAACGTTTCAGTTGTTGGTTGACGGGAAGACAAGAAATTTGCAGTTACTTATCAGCGCTGCGTCCTTCGACCATGAGGGGAAACGATTGGCGGTCATTATTCTTGAAGACATGACCGAGCTGACCACCCTTCGGCGACGGTTGAAAGCGGATCAAAGCTTTGCCGGGATTATCGGACGCGATGTCAAGATGCAGGACCTATTCGAAACCATAAGAGAGGTTGCAGAAGTGGATGTTCCTGTTCTCCTCCAGGGAGAAAGCGGGACCGGGAAGGAGCTGGTTGCTGCGGCGATTCACAACGAGGGCATTCGTGCAAACAAACCCTTTGTGCCGGTCAACTGTGGTGCACTGCCCGAGGGATTGCTGGCAAGCGAATTGTTCGGACACGTGAAAGGTTCTTTTACCGGGGCGTTGCGTGATAAAAAAGGTCGTTTTGAACTGGCGGACGGCGGCACCCTGTTTCTGGACGAAGTGGTTGATTTGCCCAAGGATATGCAGTCAAAACTGTTGCGAGTGCTCCAGGAAGGAACATTCGAAAGGGTGGGTGACGAGAAAACCAAATCCGTGGACGTCCGTATTATTAGTGCCGCCAATCGCGATCTGAAAAACGAAGTAAAAAGGGGTAATTTCCGCGATGATCTATACTACCGTATCGCTGTAGTCCCCATCTATCTGCCGTCCCTCAGAGAGCGAAAAAACGATATTCCGCTTCTTATCGACCATTTTTTTAGAAGGATTGTAAAGAATGGCAGGCAAAATAATCCGGACATTTCCGATGAGGCCGTTTCCCTGTTGATGGACTATCATTGGCCGGGCAATGTCAGGGAGCTTGAAAACGTTATTCAATTTGCCATCGTTAAATGCAGGGGTCGGAAGATATTACCCAAAGATCTTCCCGTTGAACTCTACAGACATGATGTGCCTGGAATTTCTCGGGGGCCCTCCCGGAAACTTGATCTTGAGATTGTAACATCAGCGCTTGTAAAAAGCGGGGGCAATAAAGCAAAGGCAGCGCGGCTTCTTGGTGTGGGCCGGGCAACGTTATATCGGTTTTTATCCGACTATCCGGAGGCGATGCCGGACACTAAATAGTTTCCATCCAGAAATGGCCCTTTTCCGCAATTTCTGCGTCAATCTGCGGAATTACTTGTGCGGCGTACCACTTGTAAGCCTCCGCGGTATTCCTTGATTTCCTTGACCTTGCGAAAAATTGCTCATTTCTGAATTGCAAACTTAATTTCTGCCTAATAAAAATTATGGCTGGATACTAAATACGCACGGAGTCCGCGATCGTGATAAGGAACTATACTTTGGCTTCAATGTAAAAATAAAACGGGGCTCTAGAATTAAGAGCCCCGTTTGTTAATGTATTATCAAAGCGTTATGATTTTCATTCTTAAGCTTTCTGATAAGCGGCATCCATTTCCCGACGATCATCCATATCCATGAGGACTCTTTCTCTGGATTTGTCAATGCCAAGCTCTCTTCTCTTTTTATCGATATGGGCAATCATCATGCGGGCCATCTCCTTGGGATCGGGGGAAAATCCCCATTTGCCCAGACCCTGCTGTTCAAGTCCCTCAAACAAAAGTTTGTGGAATTTCGTTTCTTTAACAATGGGAAATGTTACCCCGAAAACGGTGAATACACCCGAGGCAACGAAATACTGCCCGATGCTTATGGCTTTTTCACTCATCCATTCGGGTGCGGCGCCGGCCACGGGTAACTCAGCAATACTATGTCCCAGACCCCCTTCTTGAACCATGGCAGAAGCTGCAATCAGAATCCGGCTGTTGTCCACGCAAGACCCCATACCAAGCACCGGCGGCATGCCTACGGTCTCACATACTTCCTGCAATCCGGGACCTGCAAAAATTGCGGCTTCCGGAGAGGTTAAGCCGGCCTTGGCAAGTGCGATCTGAGAGCATCCGGTCTGGAGAACCAGTACGTCGTTTTTGATCAACTCTTTAACCAGTTCCACATGAGCCCAGTCTTGTTTGACCCTGGGGTTGGTACAGCCGACGACCCCGGCAACTCCCCGGATTCTGCCGTTAATGATGTTATCATTGAGGGGAGTATAAGATGCCCGGAAAGATCCGCCAAGCATGTAATTAATATACTCGTGGGAAAACCCGTGGACCCCGATATTCTTGATTTTTGGGATTTCTATTTCTCCGGTTCTGTTTTTGAACCGGGAAATAGCCTTGATGACGATTTCGTCGGTGCAGGCACTTGGATTGTGTTCATCCAGTGCAATGTGCTGTGCGCCTTCGATATGACATCTGGGATTGGTGGTGATGAGATGGGTCCCATAACATTCAGCCACTTTGGCCAGTCCCTGTTTGATGCACTGGACATCCACGGTCATCGCATCCACAGCGCCGGTGACCAGCACGGCTTCCGTGGACATAAAGTTTCCTACATGGGGAATTCCGTGACGCGACATCATTTCCGCACCTGAACAGCACATTCCCACCAGATTGATACCCACGGCTCCGGCTTTCTGGGCTGCATCAATGAGCGTGGGCTCATTGACCGATACCAGAATGGATTCAAAAAGATTCGGTTCATGGCCATGAACGATAATATTGACATGGTCTTCTTTAAGAACCCCCATATTCACTTCCACGCTGACCGGAGACGGGGTTCCGAAAAGAATGTCGGATATCTCCGTGGCCACCATGGATCCTCCCCAACCGTCGGCAAGGGCGGTTCGGTTAATCTGAGTGGTAATGTTCTCATAATCCTGATCCACGCCCATGTGAGTCCGATGCATCAGCTCCATAATTTCTCTCATGGCTCCCCTAGGAACGATACCAAGTTTGCGCCAGGTCTCCAGTGTTTTTTCAGGAACCCGTTTGGCAAAGGGAATTTCCCCTTCCACCTGGGTATAGGTGCGCTCCAGTTCTTTGTATAGATCCATTGCAATATCCTGAATTTCACGCCCTTCAACTTCAATTCCTATGGAAGCCGCGACTTCTTCAAGCTTGTTCGGATCCTTAATTTCATAATCTGTGATATTCCCATTTACCACTTCACGAAAAAGATCAAGCATGCTCATCCCGTGGTCCGTATGGGCAGCACTTCCGGAAGCAACCATTCGTGCAAAATTACGAGCCATAATTGTATCAATGGTCGCACCGCAAACTCCAACTTTTCCATAAGGATCTTTAGAGCTTAATCGGCAAGGTCCCATGGAACAATGTTTACAGCACGCGGAATCCGCACCTATGGGGCAGGCTTTCATGTTGGCGGCCCGGTCAAATGCGGTCTCTACACCGTCTCTTTTGGCTTTTTCCAGCATTTGTGCGGTAGCCTCACAGATGGTGACATCCCTCGGGTTAATTTCTTTTTTCTTGGATAAAACTTTCTTTTCTTCCATTTTTTCCTCCCTTCTTGGAAAGATTGTTTATTAATAGAATTTATATGTTGGACTCTAATAGTAATTATTACTATTAATAATAGATACCACAATGTGTAATGTCAATACTAAAAAAAATAAAGTTTATTTAATTATCTGACGAAGGCCCAAATCAATGTTTGCTATTTTACCCTCGCCCGGCGATAAAAAATGTCAGATTCGGGTTTTTATTTGGACAGAGATCGTCCATCATTGGTACCCGAAGCTTACGGTTAGAAGAGACGCACAAAATTAAACCGCAATAACCATGCCGAAAATTATTGTTCAAAACAAGTAGATTTTACAGCCTTTACAGGGTAACCGCATTTGATTTCGGTGGAGCGTTCTTTCTGTACAGGGATTCAAATACGTTTCCCACGGGCCGATACAGACTTGACATGGACCTTTTTTCAGAATAGAAGATATAAAGAAAACAGTGGAACATCCGGTGGCTGAAAGGATAACGACTTGTTAAAAGAAAACAAAATGAGAATGACCCGTCAGCGCAAGATAATATTAGAAGAGCTGCGAAAGGTCAAAACCCATCCGAGTGCCGATGAAATTTACGAAATGGTTCGTTTACGGCTCCCCAGGATTAGCCTGGGTACGGTTTACCGAAATTTGGAAATTCTTTCCGAACTGGGGGAAATTCAGAAGCTTCAACTTAGCGGCGCTTTGAAACGTTTTGACTGGGATACAAGCAAACATTACCATATTCGCTGTGTGCGCTGTAACCGGGTGGATGATGCTCCGATCGCGCCGCTGAACCAAATCGAAGATGAGCTTTATGAGTCAACTGTTTTTGAAATAATAGGACACAACCTTGAATTTGTGGGGCTTTGTCCGGAATGCTCAAAAAAAATTAGCAAAATTGACCTAAAAAATCATCTGTTATGACACATGTCTCATGATACATCTATGTATCACGCATCAAATATGAGACGTTTTTTCGATTTCGTACCGTACGGTTCCCACGCAACCATCTTATGTCAACACGTTAACCCTGACTCAATAATATTACGATTCCGTGTTAACCCTAAAATCTGAATAAATTATTCTTAAAAAAGTTTACATGGCCTGTATTTTTATAGGTTGTATCCCAACAACCTAACATCTCAAGAAATTATAGGGACAACTCAATATCACCATTTCATACATCAGAACTCATTGAGAGCTTACTCAAAATCGAGACTTGCAGAAATTATTCTCGTTTTTATTCAATACTGCCGCTTTGGTCACTGTTCCCCCGGTTTTAATTCTTATATCGTTAAATTTGGCACGAATTTTGATTAATATTAAACATATTGATTTATCACTAGAGTACGAAACTATAAGAAGTTAAAAGCCGAAACTCATTTTTTTTAAAGTTGTTTTGCTTGTCTGATACTGCATTTGCCCAAAAATTACAGAAATGGAGGTGTAACATGGAAGCATGTCAGCCTATTTTAAATACCGGCCTCCGGGGTTTTAAAGTCGCAACAACCAATATCAGCGATGTTGACGGTACTGCCGGCAGATTGATTTACAGAGGGTATCTTGTTCAGGATCTAGCGGGAAAAGTTTCATTTGAAGAGGTTGCTCATCTTCTTTTATATGAAAGACTGCCTCAAAAACAAGAACTTGAAAACTTCAAGAAACAACTTGCCGGAGAAAGGGGGCTGCCACCTGAGGTGATTGCAGCCCTTAAAACGAGACCCAAAGACGCGCTTCCAATGGATATCCTCCAGGCGGCGGTTGCCATGTTAGCGCATCATGATCCGGATACCAGAGAGTATTCTCCTGAAGCGACACTTCGTATGGCCATAAAGCTCATCGCAAAATTTCCAACCATTGTTGCAACCTGGGAGCGGATCCGGAACAATAAAACACCTGTTGAACCAAATCCGGACTTGAGTCATGCAGCCAATTTTCTTTATATGCTCAACGGAAAAATTCCTGATGATGAATTGGCCGGCTTTTTTGATACTTGCCTGGTGCTGCATGCAGAACACTCTTTTAATGCCTCGACATTTTCGGCAAGACAGGTCGCATCAACAAGAGCCCATATCTACGCTGCCGTGGTCGCCGGTGTAGGGTCTTTATCCGGAGAGTTACACGGCGGTGCGAATACACGGGTTATGGAAATGCTCCTTGATATCGACGATGTTGACCGGGTCGAAGCGTACGTGAACAATTTATTTGATACCGGCGGAAAAATCATGGGTATGGGCCATGCGGTGTATAAAATCGATGACCCTCGTGCGCATATCCTTGCACCCATGGCCAAAAAAATGGGGGAACGTACCGGCGAGCCTAAATGGTATGAGCTGTCTAAAATTCTCGAAAAAAAAGGCAAGGAAGCCTTTAAACAGAGAAAAGGCAGAGATATTTATGTAAACGTTGATTTTTATAGCGCATCTCTTTATTATTACATGGAGATACCGGTGGATCTCTTTACTCCCTTATTTGCCATGGCCAGAATTTCCGGCTGGGCCGCTCATGTTATTGAAGAGCAGTTTGGAGGTACTGCGTCCAAACCGGTGCTTTACCGTCCCGATTCCCAATATATCGGTGATTATTGCGGCCCGGATCAGTGCGCTTTTGTACCCATGGAAGAAAGATAAAGGAGGTTCTGTGAAAAAGTGGCAATGTACGGTGTGCGGTTATATACATGAGGGGGATGAACCGCCGGAAGAATGTCCTGTGTGCGGAGCGGATCGAAGCAAATTTATTGAAGTAGTTTCTGAAGAACCGGTGGAAACTCAAATGGATCCGCCGGAATCTGAAGACAAAACCATGGATTCAAAACCTGAACCCCCTGTTTCCCGCCCTAAACTAAAACCTATTTTTGATCTGATGGTAAAGCATCATGTGCATCCCATTTCAGTCCACATCCCAAACGGAGTCCTTCCGGCTTCTGTTATATTTATCGTTTTAGCCGCACTGTTCAATTTCAGCGGGTTAAGCCAGGCCGCTTTTTACAATCTGATATTTGTTATTTTTACCCTGCCATTGGTCCTTTTTTCAGGGTATATTGAATGGCAAAAAAAATACAGAGGCCAACTGACCCGGCTGTTTAAAACTAAGATCATTTGCGCTGCCGTGGTTTCATTAACGGCGGTCATTTTGGCAGTATGGCTTTTCATTGATCCCCAGGCGGCAACTTCATCGAGTAATTTGTTATTTCTTCTGATTAACTTGGTCATGCTTGCAGCGGCCGGCATTGCGGGGTTTATTGGGGGGAAATTTGTTTTTAAAGACTAAATAGTGCCCGAACGAAAACTAGGATTTTTCGTTAAGATCAAGGAAGACGAAAATTTTAACCACAGGAATACTGGTAGTATTTCGAGGATTAAAATTTGAGTCTGACGCAGATATTGGCGGAAAAGACAGTTTTCGTTCAGGCACTAAATAAAAGAGAGAGAACAATGGATCAGCGAGAAGATATTCAAATGCAGCAGGTTCAAAGAGAACTTGCCGAATTATTTCAGGCAATTCATGTTGAAATCCCGATTTTTTTATTTGCCCAGCCCGGTAAAAATGATGTGTTCACTGATGCCGCCAGACAGGCATTGCGTTTTTTTCGCCAGCTCAGCGATAAAATTGTATTGCGCGAATATGAGTTAACTCACGAGTCAGCTAAAAAATGGAAAATAGAACATTCGCCGACACTGGTTTTTGATCCGGAGCGTTATAACATTCGGTGGCTGGGTGCTCCTATGGGGGAAGAGGGACGGATTTTTCTGGAAGCGCTCATTCTTATGGGGTCACAGAAAAGTAATCTTAATGAACAATCTTTACAGGTAATAAAAAAGATAGATCAACCGAGGAATATCAAGGTGTTTGTCAGCGCAACCTGCCCGTATTGCCCGCAGCAGGCGCTCAACGCCTTGAAAGCAGCCGTGGAAAAACCTGATTTGATTTCTCTTGAGATCATAGATATTCAGGCGAATCCGGAACTCGCCACCCAATATTCGGCCCAATCTGTTCCCCAGACCTATGCCAATGATATCCTGATTGCCCAGGGCGCCCAGCCCGAAGAGCTTTTTATGCTCTCTCTGGATACAATGGAACAGCAGACGGTCTTCATACCTGAAAGCGATGATCAGGAAGTTGAAACGGATGTGGTTATCGTGGGTGGAGGTCCTGCCGGGCTCAGTGCCGGTATATATGCATCGCGCAGCGGTCTCAAAACCGTGGTGGTGGAAAAGGGAGTTCTCGGGGGTCAGGTGGCAACAACTCCCATTGTCGAAAATTATCCCGGTTTTAAACAGGTGGGCGGAAAGACGCTTGTGGACATCATGGTTACGCATGCATTGGAATATGTGCAGATCTTTCCCGGAGAAGAAGTTATGGGAGTTGAACCCGGAAAGCCCATCATCGTTCAAACCAGCAGGAGAAGGTTCAATACCAAGGCAGTGCTGATGGCAACCGGAGCCACCTACAGGAATCTTGGCGTACCCGGGGAATCGCGGCTTGGCGGGCATGGGGTGAGTTATTGCAGCACCTGTGACGGCCCACTTTTCAAAAACAAAAAAGTGATCATTGTGGGCGGCGGAAACAGTGCCGCTACCGAAGCGCTTCATATGCATCATATCGGTGTTAATGTCACGCTGGTTCATAGGAGAGGCGACTTGAGGGCCCAGGACTTTTTGGTTAAAAACCTTGTTCAAAACAACATCCCGATGTTATTCAATACACAAGTCAAGGAGATCAGGGGAAAACACCATGTTGAAGAGGTTCTGCTTTACAATAATAAAACTGAAGAACTTTCAACCTTACCCTTAAGCGGCGTCTTTATTGCCATCGGCTACGATCCTGCCGTCGGTCTGGCACAAAAAATAGGACTTGAGCTTACTGAGGAAGGTTACATCAAGCACGATCAATACCGAACCAATATCCCGGGAATTTATACTTCCGGTGATGTGGCGGGAGGTTACAAGCAAATCGTAACCGCCGCCGGACACGGCGCCGAGGCGGCACTCACCATATTTGAAGATATGATAAATCCATATTGGACCTAAATTTCGTATAAACGGGTTTTAAAGGGAGTTTAAAAAAATCAGTGGTTGTTATGTTTGACAAAATTTCAAGAGAATGCAAAAATATCGTGAGGAAGGTTGAGGAAGAAAGCGGAACTTAAGCGATTACTATAAAATACGATTGATCGAAAGGAGAATTTAATGGCAGTAATTACCATCAGCAAGGAATTTGGAACTGAGAGCGAAAAGGTTGCGTCTCAAGCGGCAAAAAAACTCGGCTACGAGTATATCGGCGAACAATTAATTGCCGAAATTGCCAAAGAACTTCATGTGTCTGAAAGCGAAGCAGAAATATTTCGCAAGACCTCCCAGTCTCGAATCCTTCGTTTTGTCGATCGTTACACCTGTTCTCTCGTCCAAAAAGTTATTGACCGTGAGTATGGTTGTCTGGACGACAAGAATTATTATGAAACCACAAAAAAGCTGGTTCAGGATGTGTATGACGCCGGCAATGCGATTATTCTTGGATGGGGCAGCCAGTGTATCTTACGGGGCAACCCCAATACCCTCCATGTTCGCCTGGTAAAGGATGAGGAAATAAAGATCAGGGAGGTCATGAAAAACAGAAACTTGGAGCATAAAGCTGCAAAAACATTCATCGAAAGAGAAGAAGGTGATTTAAAGGCTTACATCGAGCATTACTTCAATGAAGACTGGAACGCGGCACACCTTTATGATCTGATTATCGATATGGGAAAAACCTCGGTTGAACAGGCCGTTGATTTAATCTGTGATAACCTGAAGCATAAGGATCAGTAAAATCATGACGACCGATCCAACCTGGGATGATTAAAATTGCCCATAATGTGGCTTTAAAAAATGCCCCATATGTTCATTCCGTATTACCTGGTTTCAGGTTTCAGGTGTCAGGTTTCAGGGGATAAGGTCAGAGTAAATGACACTGTTAATTCAACATTATTTGCCAACAATTTTTTTGTCTTTATTTTGAATTGTACCCCGCATACCCTGCGGGTAACCGGTTAAGAAGAAAAGATAAAAAAACCATTTGAAATTGCCTGTATGACAATTAAATATTCTTTTAAAAATAGCTCAAATAAAGTGAGACTTAGCACCTTAGTTCATCACTTCTGACACCTGAAACCTGACACCTGACACCTGACACCTGACACCTGACACCTTAAGAAAGATATGTAACAAAAATGGGATTAAAATTCCATCTGTATGCACGACGATTTTCACCACGCTGATAAACAGATCCCTATGGGATCTCCGAGCCTTTGGGAAATAAGAAATTATGCCGTTAAACTCCAGTACCTATATGGCATCTACCAGGCAACTGATCGCCAATCAAATTTTAAGACCCACCCAAAGATTTTTCAGAAAACAGGTTGCAAGCAGTATATTACTTCTTTCAGCTACGGTTATTGCCCTGGTTTGGGCCAATTCCAATATTGCCGAAACTTACCACAGCTTCTGGCATACAAAAATTTCTTTGGATTTCGGTGAGTTTCATATCAGTAAATCACTGGTGCATTGGATAAATGACGGTTTAATGGCGCTATTTTTCTTTACCGTGGGACTGGAAATCAAGCGCGAGCTTCTGGTGGGAGAACTCGCATCACCTAAAAAGGCTTTGCTGCCGGTGATCGCCGCGCTGGGGGGAATGTTGGTTCCCGGGCTTATCTATATGGCCTTTAACCTGGGGTCCTCAACCATGGACGGATGGGGGATACCCATGGCCACAGATATTGCTTTTGCTTTAGGCGCCGTTGCTATATTCGGCCACAAGCTGCCTGTAAACCTGAGGATCTTTCTTGCCGCTTTTGCCATTGCGGATGACCTGGGTGCGGTATTGGTTATCTCCATATTCTATACCAAGGAAATTGTTTGGTTTTATGTCTTTGTCTGCGCTATGCTTACCCTGGGCCTTGCCATAGCCAATGTTCTTTGGATCAGATGGACATTGATCTATGCTATGTTGGGACTTGCCATATGGTTTTTTGTATTGGGCTCGGGGATTCATCCCACAGTGGCAGGCATCATCGTTTCTTTGTTTATTCCGGCCCGAGGCAGGTATGATACGGATCGTTTTTTGCAAAATGTCGATCAAATAATGGCAAAATTCAAGTGCGAGGACCAGAGCTGTGGATATTCAATTCTTCTCAATCAACAACATTTCCATGCCGTACATTCCATGAAATTGGCCTGCCATGACGTGGAAACCCCCTTGCAGCGGTTCATGCACGCCTTGCATCCATGGGTGGCGTTTACGATTCTACCTTTTTTCGCCTTGAGCAACACGGGCCTGAATTTTCATGGCGTAAATTTTTCAGAAGTCGCAGCACATACGGTAAGCTTGGGAATTTTTTTCGGACTGGTAGTTGGAAAGCCGTTGGGAGTGATGCTCTTTTCTTATATCGCGGTAAAAAGCGGAGCGGCTTCTTTGCCCAAAGATGTCAAATGGTTACATATTTTAGGAAGTGCGATGCTCGGAGGAATCGGTTTTACCATGTCCCTGTTTATTGCCGATCTTTCATTCTCATCATTTCACATGCTCAACTATGCAAAGATGGCAATTCTTTTGGCATCCGTCCTATCAGCCATAATTGGGATTGGTTTCCTCGGCATCGTCAGCAGTGTCATTCCAATTGCGAGCGAATCGAACTAGTGTCCATCCATAAATGAGGATTTTTGTTCAATATCAAGCCTCTGGCCCGTAGGGCCTACGCCCCGGAGGGGCATGCGAAAAAAATAACCACAGGCATATAGTTGATATTCCGAGGATTATTTTTTGAGCATAACCCCAGAGAAATAGGCTCCGCATTTCACGGGGCAGGTGCAGAGATTGGGCCCCGGTTAAATATTTAGTACGGATTTAACTGGGCAAGCAAAAAGACCATTTATGGATGGACACGAACTAACTTTTATATAGGAGAGTTACCATGGAAGAACTATCGATTCTTGTTGGTGGAAAAGCGGGCGACGGCATCCGGCAGGCCGGCCAGACCCTGGCCAGACTTTTAAATAGAATAGGCTATCGTATTTTTTTCTACGATGATTATCCCTCACTTATTCGGGGCGGTCACAATTTTTCTATTATAAGGGCCTCAAAAAGGAAAATCCAAGCCCACAAGGAAAAGGTTGACCTCATCGTGGCCTTAAACCAGGATACGGTAGAAAAACACAAACATCGCCTGAACCCCGGTGGAGTGATTCTCTATGATTCTAAAAAAGTGGAGGCCCAAGGCGTAGGCGTTGACTTTATGGGTTTGGTCAAGGAGTTGGAAGGATCGTCCATTATGAGAAATACGACTGCTCTCGGGGCGCTGGCCAAAATGTTGAATATTGAATGGGAGATGTTGGAAAGGGTCATAACAGACACGATGGATAAAAAAGTCGATTTGAATCTTAAGATCGCTCAGTCGGCGTATCATCGGGTAGAAAAAGCCTGGGTATCGGTTCCCAAGCTGGATCAAAAAATGCTTCCATTGGTGTCGGGCAACGAGGCCATTGCCCTGGGTGCGGTGCAGGGAGGGCTCAATATGTATATCGCTTACCCTATGACCCCTGCATCTGCCATTCTTCACTACCTGGCCGAACATGAGGATGATCTGGGTGTGGTAACCATACACCCGGAAAGCGAGATTGGCGTTGTCCTTATGGCTCTGGGCGCCGCTTATGCCGGCGTCAAGACCATGGTCGGTACTTCCGGCGGTGGATTTGCCCTGATGACCGAGGCCTTGAGTTTATCCGGTCAGGGTGAGATCCCCATTGTCTTTGTTGTATCTCAAAGACCCGGCCCGGGTACGGGAGTACCCACTTACACCATGCAGGGAGACCTTTCTTTTGTCATCCATTCCGGTCATGGGGAGTTTGTAAAAGTGGTTCTGGCTCCCGGAGATGCTGAAGAGGCCTTTTATCTGACCGGCCTGGCCATGAATCTTGCCTGGAAGTTTCAGACTCCTTGTTTTGTCCTTTCCGACAAACACTTAAGCGAGAGCATATTCAGCTTTGACGCGGATCCGGATAAGATCAAACCCGAAGATCCGCTGCTTTGGGATGGTCAAGGAGAGTATAAACGATATCTGGATACACAAAACGGCATTTCCCCGCTGGCCTTTCCCGGAAATCCTGCGGCTATGGTTAAAGCAACCTCTTACGAGCATGATGAATATGGTATAACCACTGAAGATTCCGAGCAAATCGTCAGGATGCAGCAAAAACGTTTACGCAAAAAAAAGACGCTGGAAGACGAACTTTCCCGCTGTGAACAGGTAAAGGTTTATGGTGATCCTGAATCAAAGACGGTTCTCCTTTGCTGGGGTTCCACCAAAGGGGCGTGTATAGAAGTGGCCGAAGAATTAGGGCTTAAAGTGGTTCAGCCCCTGGTGCTTGAGCCGTTGCCCATAGAACCTTTAAAAAAAGCGTTGTCCGGTGCGGATAAGATTATTGATATTGAGGTAAATACTACCGGCCAACTGGCAAAACACGTTTCAGCTTATGGTATCTGTATTGACGATATGATTTTGCGCTTCGACGCTCGTCCGTTCACAGTAGATTCTCTGTTAGAAAAGGTAAAGGAGGTGCTCTCGTGACAACAGTAAAAGAACTAGAAACCTATGCCCAAAACACCTGGTGTCCGGGTTGTGGTAATTTTGGCATTTTATCCTCTATAAAAAAGGTGTTGGCCGATCTTAAAGAAGAAGGTCTTGACCTTAGTAAAGTGGTACTGGCATCCGGGATAGGGTGTCATGCCAAGATAGTAGACTATGTAAAAGTGAACAGCTTTTACTCCATTCATGGACGGGTGCCTCCTCCGATTACCGGGATCAAGCTGGCCAATCCGGAGTTGGTGGTAATTGGTCATGCCGGTGATGGAGATGCTTATGGCGAGGGTATCGAACATCTTATTTTTAGTGCTAAGAGAAATATTAATGTGACGTTTATCGTCCATAACAACCGAGTGTATGGACTCACAACCGGTCAGTTTACTCCGACCAGCCCCTCAGGCTTTAAAGGGCGGTCCACACCCGGGGGAAGCCCTGAAGACCCCTTGAATCCCATTGAGTTGATGCTTTCTGCCGGAGCCGGTTTTGTGGCCAGGGGCTTTGCGGGTAAACCAAAGCACCTCCAACGCTTGATGAAAGCCGGTATCAAACACCAAGGCTTTGCCTTTATCGATGTTCTGCAACCCTGTTTTACCTTTTATAATACGTATGATTTTTACAACCAAAGGGTCTACGAACTCACAGAAGGGGAGTATGATTCTTCGGATAGAGAAGCCGCCTTTGCCAGGGCCGGAGAATGGGCCTACGGAGAAGGTGAGCGCATTCCCATCGGCATCTTTTATCAGGTAGAAAGACCGACTTACGACGAAAAACTTTTAAAAGGGAGAATTCCCGGTAAGTTAAAGCCGGGGAATATAAGATCGATTCTTGAGAAACACATTTAGCCGCTTATCAAAGCAACATCGACAAAATGTTGTCGATAATTCCACGGCCCAGATTTATTTTGTAATTACGACGGATATTGGATACCGGTCTCTGGATGCTGGATAATGAAGGATTATTCATTTGTTAGATCCAGTATCGAGCATCCAGTATCTATTCGCTTCTCCTGCGCATTAAGGATTTGCGAAAATCCTCGACATATTCATCCCGATGTCTTTTCAGGACGCTTTTCGCGAACCCTTATGCATCAGGTGATATGTAAAGACAGAGAAGTTCTTCTAAGGGACTGTGGTATGCTGTATCCGATGTCTTCCGTATAATCGCTCCTGCTCGAGACACAGCCTTCCTCCGCCGCCATCTGCAAATTCTGAACCGCGTTAAGTAGCTCACAATCCTTTGCACAATCTTTTTTCGGTAAATGTCTCTTGGGGCAATTTTTACAGGGCGAAGATATCATAATTCCTCCTTTATCATGTTATCTCAAGGGTATATTATTTATTTCTTCCAAAAGTTCATCCATATCAAAAGGCTTGTCGATAAATCCGTTACATTGATAATGCATGGCCTCGATCACAAGATCTTTATCTCCATATGCCGTCATAATTATTACGGGTATGTTTTTATTATTTTTACGTATCTTTTGCAGAAGTTGTATTCCGTTCATTTCCGGCATGGCGTAATCTGTTAAAATAATATCAATTTTATTGTCCTTGACAAGATGACCCAGAGCTTCTTTGCCGCTAATTGCTTCAACAACCTGGTATCCCTTGGTTCTCAATCCCCTTCTCAGTGTTTTGAGCTGTACTCTTTTGTCATCAACGACAAGGATGGTTTTCATATGTTATCTTCCTTTACAAAATACATATCCAATCCTTTAATCTCCATATGCGCAGATGCTTTCTTGCAGCTCGGGATAATCGTTAATAAATCTGTAAAGGGTTGCCCGTCCTACATTAAGAAGTCTTGCAGCCTTTGCCTTGTTGCCGCCTGTTTTTTTTATGGCGGACTCGACTTGTGCTCTGTCCAGTTTGCGTGAAGGTCCGCGTATGGTTTGAAAAAAGCGGTTGTCATTAATCTCCATGGGAAGATTATCGGGGGTTATCTCATCACCACTGCTTTTAACAAAAGCAAACTGAATGGCATTCTGAAGCTCTCTGACATTGCCGGACCATTTATATTCGGTGAGCAACATCATGGCTCTATCCGAGACAACAACAGAGTTCCGGTTATACTGTCTGACCGCCTGTTTTAAAAAATGATTGACCAGAAGCGGAATATCGCTTTTGCGCTCACGAAGGGCGGGAAGAGAAACGGGTACGACGTTAATTCTGTAGTACAGGTCATCCCGAAATCTGTTTTTTTTCATTTCTTCTTTAAGGTCTTTATTGGTTGCGCTGATAACCCTTACATCGATCCGAACCGTTTTTTCTCCGCCCACCTTTTCAAATTTGCCATCCTGAAGAAAACGCAACAGCTTTGCCTGTATGTGCTTTGAAAGTTCAGCAATCTCATCCAAAAAAATTGTGCCGCCGTCTGCCAGTTCAAATCTTCCCTTTTTATCACGAATGGCGCCGGAGAAAGAGCCTTTCACATGTCCGAACAGTTCGCTTTCAACAAGCCCTTCCGGCATAGCTCCACAATTGATCGGTACAAAAGGCCCGTCTTTGCGGGAACTTGCCTTATGAATAGCTTCGGCGACCAGTTCTTTTCCCGTGCCGGTTTCACCGAAAATATGAACAGGATAATCGTATTCGGCAACATTAATAATTTGCCGAAAAACCTCGATCATTTTTCTGTCCCTACCGATAATTCTTGAAAAATTAGAGGTATTTTTATCTCCTGTTTTACGGTTGCCTGAATCTGAAATATCCCTGAATGATATAATTTCCCCGGGTGTTTGATTTTTACCATTCTTTTTTAAGACCCTGGCTTTGGAATCTTGAGGATTAAAAAGCAGTTCGGAAGGCAAGATGTCAGCACCACAGAATCGGTTGCTCTTATGTTGGTTATAGGCTTTGTTTGAATGATCCATGGTAACTCTCCCCCTCCTGCATCATCTTGATCTGAAATTTTATTTATCGGTGATGGATTCGCTCGGAAGTTTATGCGCTGGATGCTGTCTTTGAAACGGAACATTATTCTGGTAATTACTATAGTTGGTTTATCGGAACGACTTTTTTCTAAAGCATATAAAGCATAAAGTATGCCAACAGAAGTGAATGAAGGGGGAAGGGTAATAAACGATGAATAATCAAAAGGATGGAGCGGTAAAATGCCTGCCGGAAAGATATCCGGACTGGCGGTAACCGGGTAGTCCAAGTATGCAAAAATTGCATACCCAAATACAATATCACCTGTATAATCAAGTAATTATTGTCGAACTATGCAAAAATTGATCATCTATATTTGAGGGGAGTATTACCGATTTGTTAAAATGGTTTTCACCCATTAACTTATTCATTTTTTGAGCGAAAGCCTTGCAATCAGGTGTCAGGTGTCAGGAGTAAGAAACGAATTAGCTAATACCTGAAACCTGACACCTGACACCAAAAAGTCTTGGATAGCAATTAACAAACTGGTAATGCACCCTATTTGAGTGAACCCTAACTTCACACCATTAATCAACAGACTCATAGATCTTGAGTTTTTTCCTGAGGGTATTCAGGGCAATATCGAGCAATCTTGCGGTTTGAGATTTGTTGTTTCCGGTTTGATGATAAACACTGAGGATATAGGACTTTTCCATTTGTTCAAGAGTAACTACCGGTGCTGTTCCCGGCCTATGTTTCGGTTTCGTCTTTGGTTTTTGCTTTTGAATAGTGTCGGGGAGGAATATTTTAGAGATTTTTCGTCCCTGGGCAAGATTTAAGGCCGATTCGATAATGGACTTCAACTCTCTGATATTCCCCGGATACTCATAAGTTAAAAGCAGCGTCATGGCGTCTTCGTCTATGCCCGTATTTTTATCTTTACCCATAAACTTATTCAAAAAATGGTTGGCCAGCAAAGGAATGTCTTCTTTTCTTTGCCTGAGAGCCGGCAGGTGGAGCCATCCTCCTTTCAGGCGATAGTACAAATCCTTTCGAAACTTCCGGTTGGCCATTAGTTTTTCCAGATCCTCATTTGTTGCGGCAATAAAACGGATATCCGTATTCCGGGGAATGTCTGTTCCGAGCTTTATATATTCTCCGTCCTGTAAAACCCGAAGCAGCTTTCCCTGGAGCTCCATTGGCAGGTTGCTTACTTCATCCAGAAACAGCGTGCCCTTGTCTGAGTGCTCAAGATAACCCGTGCGATCTTTTTCAGCTCCCGTAAAAGCCCCCTTTGTGTGTCCGAAAAATTCGGCATCAAAAAGGGAACCCGTAAGCGAGGCCATGTTGACGGGGGTAAACACGGATTCTGACCTTAAACTGGCCTCGTGAACCGCTCTTGCCAGAAGTTCTTTTCCTGTTCCGCTTTCTCCGGTAATCAATATTGGGATATCGCTTGCCGCATGAAGTTCGGCTTCTTTTAATATTTTCAATACATCTGCCGATCCGAAGATAATTGATTTGAAGGCATGTTCATTCAAAAGTTCCGGCAGGCGAGTTCCCTTGCCGATGTCCGTAATATTAAACAGACGCTTTCTTTCAAGAGCACGGTTGATTGATAAAACAAGATCATCCTTTTCAACAGGTTTCACAAGGTAATCATAGGCCCCTCTTTTCATAGCACTGACTGCAGTCCCCGCTTCATCCAGAGCCGTAATCATGATGCATTCGGTTTCAGGGCTGTTGTTCTTTATGACTTCAAGAACTTCCAAACCATCCATGCCGGGCATAGATACATCGATCAAGGCAATATCAAAGGATTCCCCCTGTTTAAAAACTGAAACCGCTTTTTCAGGGTCAGGTTCAAGTCTAACGGATGTAAAGCCGGAAGTAACCAGAGCCCTTCTGATGCTTTTGAGAAAGATCTGATCGTTGTCTATGGCTATTATTGGGTTTTGCAAGGTACCTCTCATTTCTGAATTGGGAACTGTATTTGTGGGAGCATTACCGATTTGTTAAAATGGTTCTCATGCATTAACTTATTTATTTTTGAGCGAAAACCTCGCCATCGGGTCTATGGTGTCAGGTTTCAGGTGTCAGGAATCGCCAGACCTGAACACTGACACCTGAAACCAAAAAGTCTTGGAAAGCTATTAACAAACCGGTAATGCATCCGTATTTGTCCCCAATATATATTTATGGATGGAAACTAACTAATATCCAATATCAATGTAAACTTACTCCCTTCCCCTAATTTACTTTCAACTTGAATACGTCCCCCTATTTTCTCAATGAGATTATGGACAATGTACATTCCGAGCCCGGTTCCCTCTTCTGATGGGTTGGTCGTAAAAAAAGGATCAAATATTTTTTCTATGATCTTTTCGTCCATTCCTCTGCCATTGTCGCTGACCTCAATGATCAGTTGGTTTTCTTTTGAGTCATCCATGGAAACCACCAGGTCGACGCGTGAATTTTCATTAAACGGTGCATCAAAGGCATTTGCGGCATTGATTAAAAGATTAATCAAAATCTGCTCCAGAAGTTGTGAATCGATAGGAATCTCCGGCAGGTTTTCCGGAATATTGATATTAAAGGTTTTTACGGTTTTTCTAATCTTGCTCCAGCAAAACGCAAAAACTTTTTCAAACATCGGTTTTAGGTCAATTTTTTCATTTGGTTTATCCTGGTCCGGCTTTGAAAATACTTTTAATCCCTTAACAATGGATTTAATTTGCCTGGAACCATGTTGGATATTATCTAAAAGTTCAAAAATATCCTCACGAAATTCAGGGTAGGGCATGTGCAATATTTTCAGATCCGGATGCTTTTTTGCATATTCATCAATTATCGGTATCATCCTATTAATATAATCCCTTAAGATCGGAATGTTGACGGAAATATAATTGTTCGGATTATTGATCTCATGGGCAATTCCTGATACCAGTACCCCGATGGATGCCAGCTTTTCACTCTGTATGAGCTGCTTTTCCATGCGCTTCTCTTCGGTAATATCCTGGATGCGAATGATGGTGGCCTCAATGTTGCCGCTATTATCTATTATCGGGTATAATGAAACCTCTTCGAATTGTTCGGGGCTTTTTAGACTTCGGCGCTGAAATTTCTGCTCTTTCCCCTCTGATACTACTTCAGGGATTATGCATTTATCACATACTTCGCTTTGGTTGCCCAATCCCAAAAAACAGGGCTTTCCGATGATCTGGTCAGGGCTTTTTATCATATAATAATCCAGCGTAGGCCGATTAACCGCATGAATGATTAGCCCTTCTCCCAGGAGGATAAGCGGATCCGAGATTCCGTCAAAGATCGACTGGAGCATGGCCTGGCTTTTTCGGAGTTCGTCTTTTGTCCGCTTGGATTCAGTGATATCCTGTACCGTGCCAATCATCTGAATCGGTCTGCCGGTTTCATCGAAAATCACTTCAGCTTGTTCATGAACGATTCGTTCCCTGCCGTCCGATAGAATGATACGATGGTCAATGCGGTATGGCGTATTCTCATATAAGGCTTCATCAATAGACTGATTAACAAGTTCTCTATCTTCCGGATGTGCGAAATTCAGAAATGTGTCATAGGTGACCTCAAATTCCTGGGGTACCCGCCCGAAAATTCGATATATCTCATCGGACCAATCCAACTCATTGGTTCCAATATTCCACGTCCAGTTTCCCAGATGGGCAATGCGCTCAACCTGAGCAAGGCGCCTCTCACTTGACTTCAGTTTCATCTCCGACAAATTGTGCTCAGTCACATCTTCAACTGTCAGAAAAATCATCGGAGCTTTGTTTACTTCTCCGGATATGCTTCGGCTACTCACTCGCATCACCCGCCGGCCGATATCTTCAAACTCATGTTCAACTTCATAGCCGGCGAAAGTGGTATCCTTGAGGAGGATGTTCGCAATCAGTTCTCGCAGTTTGGGGATATCCCATTGTCCATTGCCCAGTTCATATAATAATTGCCCATAGGTTTCCTGGGGCGTTACTTTGAAAACCTGATGAAAAGATCTATTGGCAAATATCACCTTCAACTCCGCGTTTAGCACCAGCAAAGGTTCGCGTACTATCGCCACGATGCGTTCAGCATGTTCACGAGTTTTTTTGATGCTTCTCTCTAACGGGCTGATGCGGCTAACTTGTTTTTTCAACTCCTTAACCGTTTGCACCAATTCTTCATATGTCGGTTTATTTGCCATTAAAAACTTTCCCAAACGCTCCGAAAAAATAAAGGCGCATACACTTTCGTTCAAACTAAAAACGGGGTCTGAGCCTTAATGTGACACATTGGGACTTACCCTGAATTAGGTTATATCGAGACCTTTGCAGAACGCCCCTTTTTGCCCAATTTCTGCGTCAGCCTCAAATTTTAATCCTCAAAATACCCAATGTATTCCTGTGGTTAAAATTATCGCGTTGACTCGGTGCGTCCATGCCCCTCGCCCTTACGGGCAGCTTAACAGCTGTCCAATCCTGCTATCCTGCAGAATTATCCTTAAACTTAGACAAAAATTGACGTTTTGCAAAGGTCTCATAGTGTAGATCAGGTTAGAGATAGATTCTTTTTTTAAAAAACCTCTAATGTTATTTTGCAGAAATGTCTAATAGCATGGCGGGGCCGAAACTGCAAATATTTTTATGGAGAAAAGTTATGAGGTTTGATGCGGTTGGAAAAGAACTGCCTTTTTAGAAAAAATGTGGCTATCTGAAGTAACAAAAGGCAGCCCTAAACAGAGCCGCCTTTTGTCTTTAGGCAGAGGATTAATTCAACTATCCATTTTAGATTATTTTTGTTGGAGGTTCTTGCTTTGCCATGAGAACAATATCTCTTGGATTACAAAGCTGTTTGGGCAATTCTGCCACACGCCCGCAGGACATACAAACAAAATTGATATGTTGCAGTTTTGGTTTGCAAATATGTCTGGGGTCTTTGTGTTCCAGGCCACAATGGTCACAGACATATGCGTCTGTTATTGCCATCGGATCACACAGGTGACCGCAGTCCTCCGTTACTTTTCCGCAAGTTTTGCATACATGAATTTCATTTTCCATAATAGACTTCCTTTCAAAGAAATAAAATTTTCAACAAACACAACATGCCTCCAAATACGACTGTTGGAGCAAGTTCATATTTGACGGTCTCGTAAAAAGTCCAGCTTCTGCGTTGTGCTACATTTCACAATCATTCAACGTACGATAAGTACTCCTCATGATTGTAAAATTTGCACGCCTTTTTATCCCGCCTATGTTTGGCGGGGGAGTTTTAACTTTTTACGAGTTCATCATATTTAACTTGAAAAGATTACTTCAAAATCCATGCCAAATACAATAAATTGCCGCTTAAAAAATCAAATAGGATTTCAATTGGTTATCGATTATTTTCAATTTTCCTGACAGAGAAAGCAAAATCAATAGAGACAAAATGAAACACAACTGTCTCAATATATATCAAGATTTTATCCATTATCCAGAAACCAGTAACAAGCATCCGGATTTCGGCATCAAACGCACTGATCCAGAGCGCGAATCAGCATTCGCATATGACTTTTTTCGGCTTGGGCAATGGATAAAAAGCTGTCCCGGACCGTCTGATCTTTTTCTTGCTCGGCCATGGTTTTGTATAGATCAAAGGCAGTGTACTCCATATGAATGGCCAGCTCTAAAATTCGCAGACACGGGTTTTCATCAATATTTTTCAGATATCCCATCACCTCCACCAGGCTTTCCCCACCTTCAAGGATTTCTCCTTTAAGGCTTTCGTAGAGTTGATCAAAGGTTATGGGAGTGCTTGTCGCTTTTTCCCAGAACCCGTAAACGGTTTTGGCATGTGCGATTTCCGCCTTGGACAACTGCTCCAAGGTAGGAAGAATCGGATCAACTGAAAAGTTTTTTAGAATATAAGTATAAAATCGCCAGGCCCCTTTTTCCAAATCCATGGCGGTAAGCAATAGTTCCACAGGCCCTTTGGTTTTATCAAAGACCTGTATTCTGGGAAATCCTTTCAGGGTCCTGCCTTCCCAGGAGAGCATCCCTCCTTCCAGATTGTATATTGTTTTTTCAGTAATACCTTCTTCAGAAAACATGGATGCCGCAGCCAGAGAGCGACCCCCGCTGTGGCAGTAGAAAATAACATCCCGGTTTGCAGGCAAACCGGAAAAATCGGATAAGAGTTCATTCAAGGGAATAAACTTAGCCCCCGGGATGTGGCCTTTTGTGTATTCATCCGGCTGCCGGACATCCACAACCACATACTCCTTTTCATTGTGGGATTTGATAAATTGCTTCAATTCTTCTGCCGTAATATCTTCAAATTCCGAATCATACATTTTCTACCTCCTATCGGATACACCCTTTCTGGCCATACCATCGTGCAATCACCTCCGGGCCAATACCCATAACATACGCTGCAATCACCAGCTGGTTGATTAACGTGGTTTTCAATATGCCAAAGTTTTGCCAGCGGCGGGCAGAGGTGAAAACAGGTACGGGTAATAGTATTATGCTTCCTTTTTTTTGTAAACGCCGGATCAGTTCAAAATCTTCCATTATCGGAATATCTAAAAATCCCCCCAACTCATGAAAAAGCTTTGAGGAGAGGAAAATCGCCTGGTCGCCGTAAGGCATTTTCAAATATCGGGAACGCCAGTTTGCAAGGCGCTCAATAAGGCGGAGGCCCGGCGTAGGGGAATCCATACGAAGTTCGAATGCACCGGCAACCATTTTAGGTTGTTTGAAGCTGTTAAAAATAACGTTTTCGAATTTTTCCGGCAGCCGTGTATCGGCATGAAGAAAAACAAGCACCTCACCGGTGGCTTGATCAGCGCCTTGATTCATTTGTCGTGACCGTGGCGGTGTGCCGGTGATAACTCTTGCGCCCAGTGATATTGCAATCGATACCGTATCATCAATACTTCCCCCATCCACTACGATTATTTCCTTTTTATCCCCGGGACCGATGCTTTCTATGGTTTTTGCAATGTTATTGGCCTCGTTTATGGCCGGTATGATAATTGAGATGCGATTGGGATTAAAAGCAGTAGGGTTTTTATGTTGTAAGTGTTCCCAGATCATAAGATCCTCAGGGTGATCTATATCTTGCAATACGTCCAACAGGGTAAAACTCAATCCCGAATGTGTTGCAATTTTTATTGTTTTTTCGAGAACATCGCCTGCTCCCCAGTTTATACCGCCAAACAATTCCGGGATAGCTTTTGATATAGAATTCTTTCGCAGTCCAATCAAATAGTAGCCGCCGTCTTTGGCCGGACCCAGTGCCATATTTTTTTGTCGAAGGGCGCTAAACGCTTTTTGAATGATACCATGTGTTAACTCCGGGATATCGGTACCTATAATCACAGCCGAGGTTGCTCCGGCTCTAAAGGCATCTTCAAAAGAACGTTTCATTCGCCGTCCAAGATCACCAGTGCCCTGGGGGCGATACTCAAAATCCTGGCCGAGCCAGGTTTGCATTAGATGTTTATCCCCACCTTCATAACGGATCTCAACGCTCAATTCACGTTGTGTTGATAACCTTTTTACCTGGAACAGCGTATGTTCCGTCATTTTGCGTTGAAGATCTGCAGCACCTTCATCCCCTATCAGAGGAATAAGCCGGGTCTTGGTGGTTCCCGGTTCCGGATAACGGGTGAAGACAATCAAATGTTTTTTGAAATTTATTGGCATATTCCGGCTCAAAATTTGCCATACGGGTTTGTTCTTCAAAATAATTCTTCAGTTAACTTATCATTGATAGAATGCGAAATCCTTTACCAATTATAGTATGTTAGCTAATTTTATCTTGGTTTTCAAGATAGTTGGCTTTAACCCTTTTGATAGGATACTATGAACTGATTCTCTTGACAATCAAGGATTCTATTGTTTAAGATAATTCACAAGTTGAACGGTCTTATTGATTAAGAAGAAAGCATGCCCTTGTCGTTAGGCACTTTAGATCACTTTAGACACTTTTAACTTGTGACGCCCATTATTTTTACCGCTTTCGGTGCTATGATTTTTTTTCTTTTAGCTTAGCAAAATCCTTATGATGTGATAACACATATCTCGGTTTTCACCGTTTTTGCGAATTCACCATCCTCAATTGCATTGAGAACAGCGCTTGGCGGAGGACACATGCATCCTGTTACGATTGCTGGAACGTTATCTCCATGGGAACCGGCTGTTTTTAGCCTGGTCATTTATGGAATGATGATTCTTGCACTGGTAACCGCTCTTCTTTTTATTGCTTCATGGCTCGGGGAAAAGAAAACTAACCCCGAAAAATTAAGACCTTATGAAAGCGGGATCATTCCTACCGGTTCCGCCCGCCTTCGTTATCCCGTTCCCTTTTTTCTAATCGCCGTCTTTTTTCTTATCTTTGACGTGGAAGGTGCCTATATTTTTTCCTGGGCCATCTCTTGCAACGAACTTGGCTGGTCGGGGTTGTTGCAAATATCGTTTTTCATCATTATGCTGCTTTTAGGCCTCGTTTACATCTGGCGAAAAGGGGGACTTGATTGGGGACCGACGCGAACAAGAGATTAAACCGCCTCGATAAATACCTGGATCCGCTCATCAACTGGGCGCGGTCCATGAGCCTGTGGCCGATGTTTTTCGGGCTTTCATGCTGTTTTGTTGAAGAGGCGACGGCGTTCACCTCCCGCTACGATATCGCCCGTTTCGGTGCAGAAGTGTTGCGTTCTTCCCCCAGACAGGCCGATCTTCTGATCGTTTCCGGAACAGTGTTCAAAAAAATTGCTCCGGTGGTTCTGAGGCTTTACGAACAGATGGCGGAACCCAAATGGGTCATTTCCATGGGATCCTGTTCCAACACCGGCGGTATGTATGACGTCTACAGCGTGGTGCAGGGTGTCAATCAGATTTTACCGGTAGATGTTTACATTCCGGGCTGTCCGCCTCGGCCCGAAGCCGTTCTGCAAGGACTTGTTGTTTTGCAGAAGAAAATCCTTTCGGAACGGCCCGTGCGTTCCATCCTGAACCTTGGCGGAGGAACCCAGGGCTCCCGGACACCCATTCTCGTGGACGGAAAAACCAAATCCCGTGATCCGCGCGGTCCGGGAATGGAGGGCGCTGCGATTCGCGGTACGTCAGCGATACCGTCCGGATTTATTGAGAGCCGCTCTGATCTGATGTGGTCGCCGCCGCCGGTTCAGATTGAAATCAGCGAGAAGGACAAAAGCCTGGCTGAAATTTTACAAGCGCGATTTGGGGACACCATTGAGCAACTTCCGAACACCTCGGATATGCTGACGTTTCAGGTCAAGGAAGACGGAATAAAGAAGATACTTCGATTTCTCAAGACCGAGGCGTCGCCCCGGTTTCGGCGTCTGGAAGATCTGACGGCCATCGACGAATCCGCTCGCAGGCCGGGCCAAAGCTATCCGGATTACTCGCTGGTTTACAGTCTGCTTTCATTTGATCCGGCTCGCCGGATGCGTTTGAAAGTGCCCCTGTGGGGCGATGATCCAATAACCCAAAGCATTACCGACATCTGGCCCTCTGCCAATTGGTATGAACGGGAAGTTTTTGACATGTTCGGCATCCGCTTCGAAGGTCATGAAAATCTTCGCCGGATTCTCATGCCCCACGACTGGGAAGGGCACCCGCTTCGAAAAAGTCATCCCGGCAGAGCCACACAAATGCATCCCTTTACCCGAGATGACGCAGTCAAACACCAGCCCCTGGATGGCGGTGTTTATGTGAAAAGATCGGACAGAGAGGAAGAGCTGGTACTGAACATCGGTCCTCACCACGTGAGCACCCATGGTTTGATGCGCTTTATCGTTGCCCTTAAAGGAGAAGAGATTGCTGAAATGGACATGGATATCGGTTATCATCATCGGGGCGCCGAAAAGATTGCTGAACGACAAACCTGGCATCAATTCATTCCTTATACGGATCGTGTGGACTACCTGGCCGGCGCAGCCAACAACCTTCCGTATGTCATGGCCGTGGAGACCCTGGCCGGGATCAAGGTGCCGGATCGAGCCCAGTATATTCGTGTGCTGTTGAGTGAACTTTTCCGTTTGAGCAATCATCTCGTGTTTTTCGGGACCTTTGCCCACGACGTGGGGGCCATGACTCCCACCTTCTATACCTTCAGGGAACGGGAGATGATTCTCGACATCGTTGAGCATATTACCGGAGGGCGGCTGCATCCTTCCTGGTTTCGTTTGGGGGGTGTGGCCGCCGATCTTCCCCAAGGGTGGAAGTCGGCAGTGGATGCGTTTGTGGACGTCTTTCCTTCCCGTCTCAAGGAGTACGAAGCGCTGATTACCAAAAATGCGATTTTCAAGGCCAGGACCAAGGGTGTGGGGCGGCTTTCCCTGGATGATGCCCTGGAATGGGGTGTGAGCGGTCCCAATTTGCGCGCCTGCGGCCTGGCGTGGGATCTAAGAAAAGCGTTTCCCTATTCCGGATACGAGTCATTGGAATTCGATATTCCCACCGCCTCAGACGGTGATTGTTACGCACGTTATCTGGTTCGGGTTGAGGAGATGCGCCAAAGCCTGAAAATCATTAAACAGGCTGCGGCACAGATGCCGCCGGGAAGATATGTTACCGATGACTACCGTTATGCAGTTCCTAAAAGGGAGGACATGCTGAAAGATATTGAAAGCCTGATTCATCACTTTGTCAATGTGACCCGGGGCCCTAAAATCCCAAAGGGTGAGGCCTATGCATCCTGCGAGATTCCCCGGGGGGAACAGGGATACTATGTGGTCAGCGACGGGCTGGGATATGCGTACCGCACACGGATACGGGCTCCCGGTTTTGCCAATGTGCAAGTGTTGCCCATGATGGCTCGGGGTTGGTCCATATCCGATTTGATTGCCATCATCGGTTCCGTTGACTTTTTACTGCCTGATATTGACCGTTAGCCCTAAATTCAGAACTCTTGATCTGTATACATAATTTCAACGTGATATGAAGGTTTAGTCGTAATTTCAGATGCAACAATTTGAACATCGAACCCTGGTCGCCTCTGGCGCCGCCGAAGGCGGGTAAACATCGAACGTTCAACGTCGAACGTCGAATGTGGAAGGCGCTTGGCTTTGTCTTTATTATAAATGGCAGAATACATTATTCGATGTTCAGAGTTCGATGTTCATCTTTTATATGCCTTTAAGGTGTGAATTCTTCATTAAAATATGTTGAATCTAAATTTAGAATAGGTCAGTAGCCCTGCAATTAGTGAGCTTTCTGTTTTATTGAAAGCTCTGTCTTCCAACCCCTGTTGATTATGAGAAATCTAAGTCCCATTTGTACTGTTATTCCTGTGATCAAACACCCTCTGGCTCTTTCGCTGCGTGCGAGGCAGATCTCCATGGTCCAAAATCTCCACCCGGCACCTCACCAGTATTTTGCTTCGGATTTCCGTTTCCAGATGTTCGGCCAACTGCATGTCATTTACATTTCCGGTATTCGCTGCCCGTTCAACCTTGATCAGCATCATATCCCGTCCGCTTTCCCGTTGTTTGAGATGTATCTGAAATTCGCTGCCAAGCCCGTCCACTCGGCTCAGCGCATGATCGATCTGGCTCGGATAGATATTTACCGCCCGGTATATAAACATATCATCCGTACGGCCGAGGATCCGGTCATGCATGGGTAAGGACACGCCGCAGGGACATTTCTGATCAAAAAGGCGTGTAACGTCATGTGTTCGGTAGCGAATCAGAGGACTTCCTTCTTTTTTCAACGTGGTGACAACCAGTTCTCCCTGTTGGCCGCAAGGAACCGGTTTTAGTGTTTCCGGGTCAAGAATCTCAAAAATAAAATGGTCTGCCCAGTAATGGATTCCGTGGTGACGGCTGCAGTCGAGGCCCGTGCCCGGCCCATAAAGTTCGGTGAGCCCGTAAATATCAAAAATATGCTCAACCCCCATGAGCTCCTTGATGCGTTCTCGCATTGACGCACTGTGGCGCTCAGCTCCGAGGATAATCCTTTTAACTTTGATTTTAGATAAAAGATTACGTTTATGAATCTCCTCTGCCATGAGTAGGGCCATGGATGCCGTGGAACAGAAAACAGTGGTTTGCATATCTACCATCATTTCACAATGCATTTCCGCGTTGGCAGGCCCTAAGGGCACTGCCATGGCTCCGAACCGTTCACAGCCCGCCTGGAACCCCACCCCCGCAGTCCATAGGCCATAGCCCACGGCGATCTGCACACGATCTTCCCGGGTCAAGCCCGCAATCTCATAGCATCTGGCAAACATATCGGCCCATACATCAATATCTCTTTGCGTGTAGCAGAGCACTTTGCGCTTCCCCGTGGTGCCTGAAGACGCATGAATGCGGACAATATCTTCAAAAGGCACTGCCCTCAAAGGGAAAGGGTATTCTTGCTGTAAATCGTCTTTATCGGTAAAAGGAAGATGTTCGATATCTTTAAGCGACCGGATATCTTCGGGTCGTATGCCTGCATTGTCCAATTTCTTTTTATAGAAGGGCGAATTATTGTAAGCGTGGCCGACTGTCCATTTCAGGCCTTCACGCTGAATTTTTTTTAATTCGTCATCGTTCAAATCATAAGGAATAAAACTCATAATAACCGCCTCCAGTTATACAATCGCTTCGCGATTCTATTTAACGCGGCTTTGCCGCTCTAAAAAAGGAAAGTCCTATACTATCAAATTAGAATAAAAAAGCCGGTAATCTGAGAAGAAGCACCGGCTTTTAAATCAAAAGAGCTATGAGCTACTTCTGTCTCGATTCGCGAAGCTTCTCACAGCTCTAAATTTTTTGTTTTTACTTAGAATGGTGAGCAAACTTCATAAACTTCGCCACCACCACCAAAACATTAGTTTCATTATGGCCTTTCGCAAAGGTCTCATGACCACTGGTTATGATTTTATATGTTTGCCCTCGGTTAATTAACTACTTAAAACTTAAACAACTTTTTTCCAGTTTGTTTGGAACAAGCTTTTTTCCCTTACCTGAGTTGAAACTTTTTGTCAAGCAACTATAACCTGAGTTGAGCGATTTTTTACTCGATCTGCACCGATCTCTTGCGCATCAAGGATCCGCGAAAATCCTCGACATATCCGCGGGTATGCCTGCGGTTTTCGCGAACCCTTATGCATCAAGATCTCAGCACATCTCTTCGCAAAAAATCGCTCAACTCAGGTATAAGCAGTTTCGCCGGAATTTATAATAATGGCACGAAATCCAAAGCATCTGAAAAAAAAACACACGGATATCCATTTTTCTATTGAAATTTTTAATTAGAAAGATAATATAGGGCAAATTTTTTTTGCTTCATAATGAGGAGGAAAAGGATGCATAAAATTCGAATCGGTGTATTGTGTATGATTATGGTTTTTGTTTTTGGGACATCTCTTGAAGTTGCCGGTCAGAATGAAGGATATAGTGAGCAAAATAAAGAGGTTATGCTTGTACCCATGGGGGTTATCGTACTTAAACCAGATGCGTCTGTGGACCAGAAGAAGTCTACTGTTGAATTCAATCATTCCAAGCATTTTCGTTATGATTGCCGAACCTGTCATCACAAATGGGAAGGGAATGCCAAAATTTCCAATTGTACAACTTCAAGTTGCCATGATCTGCTCAACTCACCGGAAAAGCCTACAAAATATTTGGCTTATACGGATACGGGAATAAAGTATTACAAATATGCCTTTCATCAAAGCTGTGTTGGGTGCCATAAAGAAATAAAAATCAAGAGAAAAAAAATGGAAATGTCGTTTACGACGAATGAAGCGAAGCTGCCTAAAACCGGCCCCACTGCTTGCATAGAGTGCCACCCCAAAGAATAATCTTGACGGTTTTGTAAAGAGTCCAACTTCTGCGTTGTGCTGCATTTCGCAATCATTCAACGTACGAAAAATACGCCTCATGATTACAAAATTTGCACGCCTTTTTATCCCGCCTATGTTTGGCGGGGGAATTTGAACTTTTTACGAAACCGTCTAAATCGGACTTTTTACGAGTTCATCAATCTTGCTTTTTAAAAGATGTTAAAACAAAAGAAGATTGCAACCTTAATTAGAGAAAACAAAACACTGTTTATTATTATTGCAGTGGTTCTTTTACTGGTTGAACTTGAAATTTTTGCGCTTGCAGCAATGAAATCCGGGCGCAAATCATGGCTTCAGGTGATTGATGCCAATGGAAACGTAATACATGAAACAGACGGTAAGAATCTTAGTGATTTCAATAAATATTATTTTGAAAAAACTTTCGGTCCGTTTGAACAATATCATGTTAAGCTTGAAACCAAGCAATTCCCTTTCCCCTTCAGAGCATGGTTCGTGGCGGCCGTGGGTATCCCGGTTGGCGCCATTCTTTTATTTGCGTTTGCTGTTCAAGCATATCTGTCCCTTTTTTATAAGGAACGGAATTCAGATCAATATGATGTGAAAAAAAACGAGCATGAATACCGTTTTGAAAAACTCATCGCAGCCGTTAGCCGTTTCAACATCTTTACCATAGGTTTCCTGGTATTGCTTGGGGTTTTTTCTTACTGGGTTGTGCCCAATCTGATCGTTCATGTCGGAAAGCTCGGTGTTGAAACCCTGACCCGATACAAATGGATCTTTTTGGCTTTTGGTATGGTTTTCTTGGGTTTTGCCATATGGGTAATCTATTTAAGGTATCTTCTGGCAAAAAAAGCCATAGACAGCCACGCAGAAATCGATAAATATCGACTGCAGCTTGAATTTGATCACGGCAACAGATATCCTCTCCGGCTGGTACACGATCAAAAAGAAACAACCGACACGTCGATTTGAGCCTCGGCATATAACGGTTAATTTCGAGACATGAGCCGGTTCGGGAACTATTTTGCCTTGACATTTGGCTTGATATTTGCAAAAAGAGCATTTTATTGATTTATAAGTATGATGAAGGCCCGGCGGTTTTTGCGGGTTGATTTCGCTCTAAAGGATTTTTCCCTTTGTCGGCGTGACGACCTGAAGCTTGGGACTACAAATGAGAGGATTTAAAAGGAGGTCATAATTATGGCAAACGGGATCGTGAAGTGGTTCAGTGATAAAAAAGGGTTTGGATTTATTGAACAGGAAGACGGTACGGACATTTTTGTCCATTATTCTTCCATTAACATGGATGGGTTCAAAACCCTTGCTGAAGGAGAACGGGTGACTTTTGACGTGGAAGAGAGCGACCGCGGACCGTCAGCAAAAAACGTCCAAAAAGCTTAGTTTCCAAAATAATAATGTTATCAAAGGCATCTCATTGAAACAATGATGGGATGCCTTTTTTTATTTGCTTTATCTGGAAGAGCCGGAATCAAACGTTACTCTAACTGTTTGTTCTGAAGCCACCTTTCAAGGCGTCGAAGACCTTCTTTTATGGAGATCCGGGGGGCATATCCCAAGTCTTTTCTGGCAGCGCTGATATCGAACCAGTGAGCTTTTGCGAGTTCATCTGCCAGAAAACGCGTCATCCGGGGCTCTTTGGTAATATTAAAACTTCGGTAAGCCAATTCGAGCATCACTCCGATCAGCCATGCCATGTTGCGGGGCATTGAACGCCTTACAGGGGCAAGACCTGCCGCCTTTAGAATATGGTTTATCATGTCCCATAAAGGAACCGGGTCGCCCTGGCTGATAAAATATATATTTCCGGAAAGTTTGGGGTTCTTTTCCAATGCCTCCGCAGCCAGAATATGGGCATCTGCAGCATTGTCTATGTAAACCGTGTCTATAAGGTTTTTACCGTTACCCACTCTTACGAGACGGTTCGCTCTTGCGATAATCCTGGGGACAAAATGTTTATCCCCAGGTCCCCATATCAAATGAGGCCTCAAAATGATGGTCATTAAGCCCTGGCCGGCGGCCTTGATGACAACCTGTTCGGCAATTGCCTTTGTTTGCGGATAATACGCGTGATAGGTTGCCGGATAAGGAACAGATTCGTTAACCCCCTCCATGTCTGTACCGCTAAAGACAACGCTGGGTGAACTTGTATAAATCAGTCTTGAAATATGATGTTTTTTACAGCCGGCAATAACGTTTTGGGTGCCGGTTACATTGGTTGTGTAGTAGTCGGAATAATTCCCCCAGATCCCGGCTTTTGCCGCGGTATGAAAAACAAGGTCCACGCCCCGCAATGCGTGTTCAATTGCGGTTTTATTGCAGATATCGCCCTGTATCTGTTCAATGCCCATGGAGGAAAGGTCGGGGTAAGGGTTGCGGGAAAAGCTTCGGACATGATATTTTCTTTCCACAAGCCGTGTTGCGATAGCGCTGCCCAAAAAACCGCCTCCCCCTGTGACCAGAACTTTTTTAGGATCGGTTGCTTTTATTGGCTCATGATTTTTCATTAACTTAATTTCTTTTCTGCCCATATTGCCAGTTTTTCACGGAAAATCTTTGAATTATGGCGGATATCTACCGGAAAAGACTTACAAAACAATATACTGCCAATGTTTTTTGTGAATTCATTTTGCTGTGCAAGCTCAAAAAGTTCTTTTTTGATTTTCTTTTTTTTAACCTTGTTTTTTTTATGTTCCAGTTCGATGCATATTACCGGTTTTTGTTGATGCACAGGGCCTATCCCCACAAGGGCGCTTCGAAACACCATGGGATGATTGTTGAAGATCGCTTCACAGGGGATGGTAAAAAGAGTTGTTTCTTCAGTGGTCACGCGGTGGCTTTTGCGACCGCAGAACCATATCCTTCCCTTTGAATCCATCCATCCGAGATCACCCATCCGGTGCCATACCGTACTGCCGTCTTTAATCTTGGAAAGGGCATCTGCTTCGGGGTCTTCAAAATAGTGTCGGGTGACCAGATCTCCTCTCACCGTTATTTCACCAATTTCGGTGTCTTCAACCACAAGGTCGGTTGACCACTTGCTGATGGGATGGTCACTGATTTTGATAATTCTCACGTCCAGGTCGTTAATGGGATGCCCGATGCAGATTCCATAGCCTTGCTCGCTTAATTTTCTGGTTTCAGACAGGATTTCATTGCTCGAGATAGATATGACGGGCACGGCTTCGGTGGCCCCGTATGGCGTATGAATCTCGGCATCTCCACACAGCATGGAGGCAAACTGCTCTATAACGGAGGGTGCAACCGGTGCTCCGGCTGAAATTACCCTTTTCAAAGACGGCAGTGTTATGTTTTTTTGTTTGCCGTATCTGCCCACGCGATTCAACAGGGCAGGTGACGCGAACATGCTGGTAACCCCCTGGTTTAAAATAGCCTCAATGATTTTTTTAGGGTTTACCCGTGCCGGTTTCGTGGGGTCCATGTCCGGTATTACCGACGTTATTCCCAGTGCCGGCCAAAACAGAGCAAAAAGCGGAAATGTGGAAAGATCTATTTCATCGAAAGAAATGTCCAGGTGGGATTTTATATGACGGAGCTGAGCATCAAAGTTGCCATGAGTGTATATCGCACCCTTGGCCGGTCCGGTGCTGCCGGTGGTAAACAGGATGGCGGCTGTTTCATCCCGACCGGTTTTAGCCGCTGTATAGGGTCTCCAGGGAACCTCACGCACCCGGTCAAGTGTAACACCTTTCAAAAACCAGCGCCGTCCCACGGTAATCCATGTTCTTACGGTATTGAAATATTTCGGATAAAAGGTTGGAAGCATATGAGCGGCAGGGATACCGATAAACGCATGGGGACGGCCTTGTTTAAAACAGTCGACCATACGGCGCATTCCCATTCCCGGGTCTACAACAACCGGAACCGCCCCGGTTTTGAAAAGTGCGAATATGATCATAAAAAATTCCAGGCCGGGTTTTACCATCAAAATAGTACGGACGCCGCGCGTGATGCCCGCTTTTTCAAACCCGTGGGCCAGACAGTCGGATTCCCGATCCAGTCGCAGAAAGGTAAGGTGAGAATATGTAACTCTGCCATGATTATCCCGGCCTGCCGGATAAACAACCGCCTTTTTATATGGGTCTATTTTGGCCATCCTTTTGAGATGGGATGCAACGTTTACTGCATTTTTTTTATGATTGGCTGGTATCATTGGTTCGAATCAATTTCAGGTTGATAATTTTAATATTCGACGGCTTCATCCAACTCGATTTGGGCAATCTCAAGAAAATTTATCTTCATCTTTAACTCTACCTATATTTTTGAAGTACTTTATCTAAAGATACAGCCTTGAGTTTTCCTTGATTATAGGCATCAATTCTATCTTCAGCCTCTTTAGCCCATAATTCGTCAATTTCCTTATCGGGTTTATCAAGACTGGAAATCAGCTTATCGATCAGTTGTGCCTTTTCAAAGGGGCTAAGCGTTGTTGCCTCTTTAAAAATACTATCTGAGGTGGTCATTTTTTTCCTCCTTGGTATTTTTAAGATCCTACTATTTTTTATTAAAACATCATGCCGAACGGTGAATTAAGGGGCCGGGAAACGATGAGCGAAACCATTCGGAAAAGATAGAAAAATAGGGCTAAAGAATGCCTTTCAAAAGCGGCACGGCTTTTCCCGGTCCCTTTAAATGACAGGTTGGACTTGCACTCCTCTTATTTCTGGAATAGGTCAGAGTGTGTTCCTGTGCGCTCGAATATGATGCGCTCTAACTCTGTCTTATAAATCAGCAGCCAATCGGACTCAATGTGGCATTCCCGTCGTCCCTTCCGGTTACCGATCAGCTTTCGGTCCCGATGGATAGGATCAAGAGGTTCTTCGTCAACCAGGGGCCGAATGATTATTTTAAGTTTATCAAGGTTCTTCCCTCGCTTTTTCAACCGCTTGATGTCTCTCTCAAACTGCCGTGTATATGCTGGAGTGAGCATCAGATGCCGAGTTTCTTGAACATATCGTCGGCGTCATCGCAAACGATCAGGTTACGACCAGCATCCGTATCATCGAACGTCCGACGTGTGATCTCATTAGAAATGACTATATCGAAGGGCAGCCCCCTTCTCAATTCAACCTGCTTATAAAACAACGTTATAGCTTGAGTTGTGGTTAATCCAAGCTGGCGAAATATGTGCTCCGCCTTGTTTTTCAGGTCAGGCTCAATCCGGGCTCGAATTGTTGATGTTTTGCCCATGGTTTACCTCCATTTGTTTTTGATAATGTGGCACAAATGGGGTGCATAGTCAAGAGGTTCAAGGTACTTTCAAGCAGCACCGGGTAGCCGGGGGCTGTTGCCAGCCCCAAGTCCTCTAAGAACCGTGCGTGATAGTTTCCCATCACACGGATCAAGCCTCCCAAAAGGCGAGCCCTTATCGGGCCACCCGTTGGAGTAGAATTTACGCCAACTTTACGATACTGACTGACAGCTACAATGCCTTTCGGCGAGAAGTGCACCAGCCTGCCTATTGGCGGCCGTCTTTTGTTTTCCTCTCTTGATGTAGTTCTTTCAGAGTTCTCGTAACGGGACACCCACGGGACGTCTGCTCTCTTTCGAGCCGGACAAAGTTTGAACCCGTATCCAACCCATTACAGGTTGACATTCGCTTTTTCCCGCATCTTACGCCCACACCCCCAAAAGTGTGCGTTATGCGTGTTATGCGCGCGTTATGCGGGACGTCCGTAAATAAGTAAATAATTCGTACTTAAAATAAAGTTATTTACTTGTTTATGGACGTCCCGGAAGTTTCTTGTTTATGGACGTCCCGGAAGTTCCTCTGGGAGAGATTGTGTACGCCCGGCATGGGCGTGAACTTATGGGGTGACCCGCCTTCGCTAAGGTTACGGCGTGGCAGGAAGTCCCCTATACGTGAATCCTGTTAATGTTAATGTTTTTAATACATTAACAAAAGTATTAGCCGAAGGCAAGGGCGTTTCCGTGAGGAAAGGTCTGAAGGGCTGGAGCGAAGCGTAAGGCGAGCCAAAGGCGAGAGCGACCAAAGGGAGCGGCAACCTTGAGTGCAAAGCTATGAGCCGACGAACAGAAACAGCATATAAGGCCTAGTCTCCGGGTGAGTCAGCACCACATGACGAAGCCCCGGATTCAGGAGACTTGCCTGCCTCAGGCAGGTCGGGTAGTCGCCATAGGCGACCAAGAATGCTGCGGTTGTGTAGCGAAAGTTCACGTCCTTATCCGGGGAGATCTGTCCGGCATGCGTTCGCACTATGCGAAAGCGCCCTATGTGGCAACATGCAGGGTGACCGGGCAGAAGTCAGCAGAGGCCATAGTAGGTGTTGGAAGTCGCCACTGGCGGATGGCGATTGGAAACGAGCCGTGACCCACAATGTGGAGGATATCACGGAGGTCTCATCCCACTGAAGGGCCAAACGCGAAGAACAGAAACATGGCCCATGAGCTCTGGAATGCAATGAACCCGAACGGGGGAGCAACTAAACAGGAGCGTCATGGGAAATCGTGCTTCTGATGATCAAAAGCAGTTACCGTCAGCTTTTCAAAGAGCTGTTTAGATCATATTCCCGGCTACGGCCCGGTATCTTCGTGAACCGCCCGGTGCGGACCCTCATGCCGGGTGGTGTGGGGGCTGGGGGTTAAAGACCCCCGGCTACCCGATTGGCCATTTTTTTGTTTACAAATGGATATTCCATCTGTTATTCTATTTTTATGTGAATTTATCACAAATTTATATATTTAAAAAAGGTGATCGAAATGTTAATTGAATTCAGTGTCGGCAATTATAAATCTTTCAAGGATGTTGTCACTTTTAGCATGGTTGCAGCTAATTTAACATCAAAAAATAAGGATTTAGATATAAGCAATATTTTTAATTACAAAAAATCAATTAATTTGGTCAAGACAGCAGCGCTATACGGTGCAAACGCTAGCGGAAAAAGCAACTTTGTCAAAGCTTTTATTTTCATGCGTAATTTTACTATTAATTCTTCGAAAGAATCTCAAGCAACTGAAGAGATTAATGTTGAAAATTTTCGCCTTAGTACAGCAACACAAGAGAAACCCACATTTTTTGAGATAATTTTTGTAATCGACGACACTCGGTACAGATATGGTTTTGAAACTGATCGAAAAAAAATCCATTCTGAGTGGCTTTTCCGTGCAAAAGATAGAGAGACAAACCTTTTCCTGAGAAAAAATGACAAAATAACACCAAAAGGGCCTTTTGCAGAGGGGAAAGGGCTTGAACCCAAGACGAGACAAAATGCATTATTCCTTTCAGTGTGTGCTCAGTGGAACGGCAAGATTTCAACTGAAATCTTAAGTTGGTTTCGGAATAGCGGCGTAATTTCTGGATTAGATGATATTGGATACAGACCTTATACCGAAAAGCAGCTTGAAAAAATAGAAACCAAAGATAAAATTTTAACCTTTATACGGGAGTTCGATTTTGGAATTACAGATTTGAATGTAAAACATTCAACCTTAACAGCAGATGCTATCCCCAAACAAGTTCCTGAGGCATTACATAACTTTATTATGGATAAGGGTGGTAACAAAACAAATATTTTTACAATTCACAAAAAATATAATGCAGATGATGAATATGTTGGAGATGAAACCTTTGATCTTGATTTAAATGAATCCGATGGGACACGGAAAGCTTTTTCGTTTTCAGGGCCATTGCTTGATGTGCTTCAGCATGGAAAAATATTAGTCGTTGATGAATTGGATGCTAGGTTTCACCCGATAATCACCCAAGCAATTGTTCAAATGTTCCATGACAAACATTTGAATCCGAATAATGCGCAATTAATATTCGTAACCCATGACACCAACCTATTGGATAATAAATTTTTTCGCAGAGACCAAATTTGGTTTATGGAAAAAAATAAATATGGAGCTGCTGATTTATACTCGCTGGTAGATTTCAAAGTCAGAAATGATGCTTCTTTTGAGAAGGATTATATTGCCGGAAAGTATGGAGGTGTTCCTTTTCTTGGTGGCATAAGACGCTTGGGAGATTGAAAAATGCGTAACAAAAATCTCCGCAACCTCAAGCGTAGGAAAAATTTCAAACCGACTCGAAAAAATTTTCTTATCGTCTGTGAGGGAGAAAAAACAGAACCAAATTACTTTAGCCACTTTCGTGTTCCAAAGAGAGTATGCGATGTTGTAGGTATTGGAGCAAATACTGAAAGCTTGGTAAAAAAGGCTATCGAATTGAAAAATAATGCAACTATATCCTATGATAATGTTTGGTGTGTATTTGACAGAGATTCTTTCCCTGCGCAAAATTTCAATAACGCATTTATACTGGCTAAAAGGAACAATATTAACATTGCTTACTCAAATGAAGCTTTTGAAATTTGGTATCTATTACATTTTCATTTTCATGACGCAGCAACAAGCAGAACACAATACAAAAAAATGTTAACAGATCGACTTGGATTCCCATACAAGAAGAATGATCCTTACATGTATGATCACCTTCACTCATTTCAAGAAGCCGCAATTCAAAACGCTATAAATTTGCTCAATTGCTACGCAAATAATTCCCCCGTAGATGATAACCCATCAACTTCAGTCCATATTTTAGTTCAGGAATTGAACAAGCATTCTGTTTGATGTATGGGGGCCAAGAAATATTGGGGACATTCTATGATTTCATGCGTTTTAATCAATTAGTTCGAACCGATTCTCTCTTTCAATTTGTTGACCCCTCATAGATGAACGACTCACTGCTGATTGGCTTAT
>Ga0222695_1000065_pt1 | contig 67181 bp, 53 predicted proteins | sample AntAcemetage1398_FD_179834 | JGI IMG/M metagenome (GOLD analysis project Ga0222695, IMG submission 179834) | Saline water microbial communities from Ace Lake, Antarctica - #1398 | ecosystem: Environmental > Aquatic > Non-marine Saline and Alkaline > Saline | place: Antarctica: Ace Lake...
GGTAAAAAAATATTATAGCATGCCTTATTTTATTTTTATCTCAAATTCTGCCTTTATATTTTAATCTTAAGATCTTTTCCCCACTGTCACTTAAGCACTTTATATTTTTGGACAGGCTCTAAATAGAGGTAGCGGTTGTTTGAAGTTGCTTTATAACTAAAAAAGATAATTTAATATTATTTTTGGTATCCTTAACAATTCAGGGGTCTTCAAAAGTCAACATAATGCGATAAGACCTTGAATCATTACATTACTGAAAAAGCATATATTATTATTTGAACTGAAAAGGTGATATTTTTGACTAGTGGGTACTTTTAACAATAGGCTTTTGTCAGATTAAGTCAAAGCTAGATTATGATTATTGTAAGGTCAAATCGAGACTTTTACACTTTAAACAATCGTACCGTCCGGAATGATGGTGTTTTTTGCGATAACGATGATGCCGTCTTTTATCCAGATGCCTTCATTTTCACGGTCGCCTTCCTGGACTCTGTCCTTATTGACCAACTGAACATTTCTTCCGATTCGGGCATTTTTATCAATAATGGCTCTTTTGATATAACAGTTTGCACCGACCCCGATGGGAGGTATGCCTGCTTCAATATTGTCGCTTCGTTCCTGGTGGGACTGGAAAAAGTCAGCACCCATTATCAGCGTGTTTACAATTTTTGAATTGTTCCCGATGATCGTGCGTACTCCGATTACGGAACGTTTAATTGAAGCACTTTCCAGGATACAGCCTTCCGAGATCATGGACTCTTCTATGGCAGTATTAACGATCTTGCTGGGCGGCAGAAAACGCTGCCGGGTGAAAACAGGAGCGGTGATATCAAAAAAACTAAAGTCAGGCGCGGGAAATTTAGTTAGCGCAATATTGGCTTCAAAAAATGAACGGATGGTTCCGATATCTTCCCAGTATCCCTGGAACAGGTAGGTCTGAATGCGATATTTGCCAATAGCATCAGGGATCAGCTGCTTGCCGAAGTCATGTTTTTCAGGGTCGCCGGTAAGCAGGTCAAAAAGTGCCTGGCGATTAAACACATAAATGCCCATTGAGGCAATAAAAGGTTTTTCACGGGCCTGTTCCGGATCTATACCAAACAGGGTGGTGTCAACCGCCATGCTGTCCAGTGCCTTTCCTTTGGGTTTCTCGTTGAACTCTAAAACCTGTCCGATATTATCTATTTTAATAAGGCCGAAATCCGATGCTTTTTCCCGGGTGACCGGCAGGACCGACAGAGTGATATCAGCACCGGATTTTCTATGATGCTCGATAAAAGGGCTATAGTCCATCTGATAGAGATGGTCGCCGGAAAGAATAATAAACTGATCGGCTTTTACGGATTTAAAAGCAGACAGATACTGACGGACAGCATCTGCCGTACCCTGAAACCAGTCAGCTCTCTCAGGCGTCAGCTGGGCGGCCAGGATTTCAACAAATCCCTGCTGGAACGGCGTAAAACTGTAAGTCTTATTCACGTGGCGGTTCAGGGATGCCGAGTTAAACTGGGTTAGAATGTAAATTCTATGGATGCCGGAGTTTATACTATTGCTGATGGGGATGTCAATTAAGCGGTATTTTCCGGCCAAAGGGACCGCAGGCTTGGCTCGCAGACGGGTCAGCGGCTGCAGGCGGGTGCCGCCGCCACCGCCCAGGATTATTGAGACCACATTATTCATAGGTTATCCTTTATTCATTCAAAGTAACAAAAATTGGTCTGCTGTATTTAACAATATTAATAGCATTTTGTTAAGAACAGGTAAAGGTTAGATAATTTTTTTGTGAATCGTAAAAAAAAGGTTAAAAAACTGGAGTTTCAGTAAACGTTGAGGCGGGAAAGCAGACAGGAGGGGAGGATTAACCCTAGAGCCGGTTCCAGGCCGATACCCCAAGTTTTTTTGTAAATTTCGGGGCACAGCTTTTTTGCACATTCCGGACATATGCTGTGGGTAAATTCTTTGTTAGAATGTTCCTGGATATAGCCTTCAATTTTATTCCAGTAGCCGTCGTCATCTCGAATCCTTTTACACAATGAGCAGAAGGGTAGCAGTCCCCGGAGGGGTTTTATCTGTTGCGCTGACTCTTTTAGCTCTGCAACAAGTATTTTTGTTTTCTACTACACTTTACTTCTTACTGTTCCGGGAGTGCCTTTTGAAATTTCTTTAATTGTTTTTTGTAGTACTTCATGTTTTCCGGATTTTTTTCGATTGCTTTTTGGATAGTAACCACAGCTTCTTTGTGTCTTCCATTAATATAATAACTTTCAGCCAGGGTGTCCAGTATGTGCGGTCTCGGGGCCAGTGCAGCCGCTGTTTCTGCAAACAGCAGCGCATCTTCCGGCTTTCTTATTCTTTCATCTTCTGCTGTGGCATACAGCCAGGCAAGGCTGTTGAGCGCCTCATGATTGTCAGGGGCAAGATGTATGACCGTAAGAAGAGATCTTCCCGCCTGGCCGTACTGCTTTTTTTCGTAAAAGATGTTTCCCAGTGCGAAATGAAGTGCCGGGTCCCCGGGATTTTTTGCGAGCTCTTTTTCAGTTATTTTCTGATACAGGTTAAGTTCTGATGTCTTTAAAACAGTTTTGTCCAGGGCAAAGAAAAGGGATGAAAAAAGAACCAGGAAAATAAAGTAACCGGCTTTAATCCGAGAGATCTTTTTATGGTGTTTTTTAACAATGCCTGGATTTTGTTCGCATTGTTCAAGAAACGCTGTGCGCTGGGCAATGCTGAAGTGGTGCCAGTTTGGGGTGGTCCTGCTGTGTGAACCTGCTATTGCGATCTTGTTTAAAGACCGTATGATACCGGTCGCATTCCCTTTTAACTGAAGTGCAAAGACATCTGCCTGCCTTTCAAAATTACGGGAGATAAAACCGAAGATGTATCTAAAATAAATAAATATAAATAACAGAAGAGCCGCAATGGAGATTGCCGGCAGTAAATTATTTGAGTTTTGACTGTTTGAAAAAATAATCTGAAAAAAGAAATCCCTTGAGAGAATAAAGGCATAAACAATTTTTAAAAAACCATATGAAAAAACAGTATAGCCGATGATAAAGAACAGGTAGAAAAACATGTGTCTGTTCTTTATATGGCCGATCTCATGGGCAAGGACGGACTCAAGTTCGTCAAGATCAAGTATCTTTAAAAGTTCGGGGCCCACAAGCAGATATCTGAAGCGTTTTATAAATCCCACGATCCCGGCTGTTATCATGGTGCCGTCAAACAGGTCCCACAGCACCATGTCAGTAAACCCCACCCCTGCTTTTTTTGAAAAGTTTTCCAGGTGCGTTCTTTCAGTGCTTTCGGGGATGGAAGGGCATTTCCAGATACGCACAAGGAGGTATGGGAAAAAAACGGCTATTGCTGCAAACAATAAAAAGAAGAGGGTAAAAGACACAATGGTGCTTGATTCAAAGTATGCGGTTATCTCCTTAGGTAAAAAAGACAGGATGTCGGCTATGAACGAAATAATAATCCAGGGAAATATGATTGAAAGATTGAGCCGGATGTTCGATTCAAGATAATTGTAAAAAAGAGGGCTTTTGCCATGCGAGCTCTTATCGCTTGGAAAAGAACAGTACCAGATGATGAAAAGAAAAAGAAACAGAGGGATTACTGCTCCGGCAAGACATAGCATGAGATTGCTTGCTTTTAAAAGAGAAAAACTTAAAAGATGTCCTTTCAAATTAAAAACAAAGACAAGCACGCTGTAAAAAAAGAGTGCGACCATTGTGTACCGGCTGATAAGAGTTGGGCGTGAGGCTTTTGAAAGGACTGAAAAAGACCGGTTTGATGGTTTTTCTGTGTCAGGCTGCTGAAATGCTTTTCTGCATAGAATAAAAAAGAGCAGATAGGAAACAATAAGTGCGAAAATAAGTTCAGTCACCGGGCCGGGTTCTCCTTTCGGGACTTCAAAAAAGGAGAACAGTGAAAGGGCTGCGATAAAAGTGAAGATATTTGTGTACATGTTTAAGCCGAAAGAAGAAGTTTGCCGGATCTATGGTGTCATGGATTTCGTGTTAATCACGGAATGATACCGAAACAAAGGTTGCATAAAAAGAGGAACAGTTTTTTTGCCGTCCCTCTTTTTGATGCTTTTAAAAACAGCTTTTTTTATTCTGAAAATCCGGAAAAGAACCGGGTGATGACAGATTTATCAAGTTTAACCACTGCTTCCAGTTCGCCTTCATCCAGCCAGACGCCGGAGCATTCGGTGCATTTATCGATCTTGATTCCTTTGTAATCGATTTCAACCAGCTGCATGCCGCACTTTGGACAGCGCATGTAATGAAGTTCCTTTAGACTGTTTCTTTCATCCTCGAGCATTTTTTGCTTGAAATCTTCTTCAACTTTCTTTGCTCTCTCAAATTCAAGGCGGATAAAATATTCTTCTTCGTTCTCATTCTTTTTCAGTGACATGCTTTGATTTCCTTTTCTGTTGTTCTGTGTTTATGCTTAAAATAAATCATCAGGAGTCTCTGTGTCTGAGCTTTTCCGTTGATGGTCTGTTTATTATAAAACATATTTTGAAACGGTTCTATAGTCTTTTTTTCGGTAGGGCAGATGATTGTCTTACCGGGCTTAGCATTGTTTTTCAGTTCCAGACTGTTTTTAGGTGTTGTTTGAGGATATTAAAATACTGTTTTTATTGAATTTATAAAGGAACATAAGTACCTTGAAAAAGGCCTCTTTCTGAATTTTTTCAATTCACCTGTTTGCGGGGTGTTCCCGGTTTTCCTTTTATCTTGCCAATTGACTGTTTCCTGTGATAAAAATTATTGTTTAAAGGTTTGGGAAAATCCTTTTAAAACAGGCGTTTATTGTTGAAAAATTGCTAAAAGAATGGAAGTGAATATGAGTATCACATATGATCCCCACGGAATTGAGGGGAAATGGCAGAAATACTGGGACGAAAATAAATCTTTTAAAGTTGGAGAGGACCCGTCCAAAGAAAAATACTATCTTCTTGAGATGTTTCCTTATCCTTCCGGCCGTATTCATATGGGCCACGTCAGAAATTATACCATCGGAGATGTATTTGCCCGTTTTAAAAGTATGCAGGGTTTTAATGTGATGCATCCCATGGGCTGGGATTCCTTTGGCATGCCTGCTGAAAATGCCGCGATCCAGAGTAATACCCATCCCGCAAAATGGACTTACAGTAACATTGATATGATGAAAATCCAGCTTAAAAGACTTGGCTTCAGTTATGACTGGGACAGGGAGTTTGCCACCTCAGATGTTGATTATTACAAGTGGGAACAGCAGCTTTTTCTTAAAATGTATGAAATGGGTCTTGCATACCGTAAGAAGTCATATGTCAACTGGTGTGAGACCTGCCAGACCGTGCTTGCCAACGAGCAGGTGGAAAACGGGCTCTGCTGGAGGTGTAAAGAGGAAGTGGCGCAAAAAGAGCTTAATCAGTGGTCCTTTCGGATCACAAATTATGCAGATGAACTGCTTGAATCACTGGACAGTCTCACCGGATGGCCGGAGCGTGTGGTGGCCATGCAGAGAAACTGGATAGGGAAAAGTTATGGCACAGAGATCGATTTTAAGATCAAGGGTCAAGAGGAGAAGATAAGGGTTTTTACCACAAGGCCGGATACCCTTTATGGCGCAACATTCATGAGCCTTGCTCCTGAAAATCCTTTTGCCGTCACACTATCAAAGGGAACAGCACAGGAAATACCGGTAAAACAGTTTATTGACCGGGTATTAAAAGAAGATAAAATCGTGCGCTCATCAGAAGATCTGGAAAAAGAAGGGGTGTTTACCGGAGCCTATTGTATCAATCCGGTGACCGGAACCAAAATGCCTGTTTACGTGGCAAATTTTGTGCTGATGGAATATGGTACCGGAGCCGTTATGGCCGTGCCTGCCCATGATCAGCGCGATTTTGAGTTTGCAGAAAAATACGGACTTGAAGTAAAGGTTGTTATCCAGCCTGAAGGAGAAGATCTTGATGCTTCAAAAATGACAGAGGCGTATGTTGATGAAGGCGTGCTGGTTCATTCAGATATTTTTAACGGGCAGAAAAACAGTGAGGTGAAAAACGGGATAACGGATTATCTCTCTGAAAAAGGTCTGGGCGAAAAAGCGGTTAACTTTCGTCTTAAGGACTGGGGTATTTCAAGACAGCGTTACTGGGGAGACCCGATTCCCTTTATTTACTGTGATTCCTGCGGAATGGTTCCTGTTCCTGAAAAAGATCTTCCTGTTCTGCTGCCTGAAAAGATATCTCTTCAGGTGCTCGGCCGGTCTCCATTGGCTGAATGTGACGATTTTGTTAACACGGCCTGTCCGGTCTGCGGGAAACCCGCAAAAAGAGAAACGGATACCATGGATACCTTTGTGGAGTCTTCCTGGTATTTTGCGCGCTATGCCTGTCCGGATACAGACAGTGCTCCTCTTGATAAGGACAAGGTCAGGTACTGGATGCCGGTTGATCAGTATATCGGCGGGATCGAACATGCGGTTCTTCATCTTTTGTACGCACGTTTTTTTACCAAGGTATTAAGGGATATGGGATTTATGAGTGTCGATGAGCCTTTTAAGAATCTTCTGACCCAGGGAATGGTCTGCATGGAAACCTATAAATGTGAAACATGCGGCTGGAAGTATCCTGAAGAGGTCGAAGGCGGTAAATGTCTTCAGTGCGGTAAAGAGATCCTGGTCGGTAGAACAGAGAAAATGTCAAAGTCGATAAAGAATGTGGTTGATCCTGAAAAACTGATTAAAAAATACGGGGCAGACACCGCAAGGATGTTCTGTCTTTTTGCTGCGCCGCCTGAAAAGGATCTGGAATGGAGTGACCAGGGGGTTGAGGGGTCTTTTAGATTTATCCAGAGAGTCTGGCGTATTATAACGGATAACCTGGAGCTGATTGAAAAGGCTGCTGAGGTTAACTGGGCGGAATTAAAAGACCGGGAAGTTTCTGAGCTGAGAAGAAAGACCCACCAGACGATTCAGAAGGTCAGTGAAGATATTGAAAAGAGATTTCACTTTAATACGGCAATAAGTGCTGTTATGGAGCTGGTAAACCAGCTTTACCCTTTTGATATGAAAAAGGATGATGACAAATACCGTGCCGCTGCTTTTAAAGAGGCTGTTCAGGCGGTGGTGCTTCTGCTTTCACCCATGGTTCCCCATATGTGTGAAGAGCTGTGGCAGATAATGGGAAATAAAGAAAGTATTGCAAAAGCGCCCTGGCCGGGGTTTGACCCGGATGCGGTTAAGACCGATGCGGTTGAGATCGTTATACAGGTGAATGGTAAACTCCGGGGTAAAATAAACACAGGCGTAAAAACCTCTAAAGAAGAGATCGAAAAAATGGCTCTGGCCTGTGAGCCGGTCAAGCCGTGGATCGAGGGAAAAGAGGTAAAGAAGGTTATTGTGGTTCCGGGTAAACTGGTAAGCATTGTGGTAAAATAATACTGCGAAAGGGGTCGAGGTTTCAAGGCTTCGAGGGTTCGAGTAAAAACCAAAGTTGACTAAAGTACTTAAAGTTCTTGAAGTAAGGAGATTGAAGCTATGAAAACATACAGAACAGCAGTCATAATTATTGTTTTATCTTTTTTACTTAACGGCTGCGGTTACCGTCTTGCAAGTTCTATAAATCCCATGCTGGATGATTATACTTCTATTGCGATTCCCTATTTTAAAAACAAGACCTTCGAAGCAGAGGCCGTGTCCATATTTACCCATGCTGTGGTGAACGAATTTGTTGAAAGCGGGAGGCTTAAAGTCTCGACCCTTGATAAGGCTGACCTTGTGCTCTATGGAACAATAAAAAAACTGAATGAAGAAACAGTTGCCTATAACAGTGATGATAAGGCTCTTGAATACCGGGTCAAGGTGACCCTTGAGCTCTCCCTTGAAGAAAAAGCCACCGGCAGGGTGCTGTGGAAGAGGAAAAGACTGACTCACGATGAAGAGTATCTTACCGGTGACCGGGTGAAAGTATCTGAAACGACAAAGAGAAAATCTCTTGTGCAGTTGGCTGAGGACCTGGCTGAAAGGGTTCACGACAGTATTATTCAGGGGTTTTAGATGGTTCCCGCAGATCTTAAAAAGGCTTTTGTAAAGGGTGATTTTTCGCCGGTCTACTATTTTTACGGAGAAAATACGTTTCTTATCGATAAAACTGTTGAACTTATTATCGCTTCTTTTTTCCCTTCTAAAGAACCGGGGATGGGTCTTGAGTATTTTGACGGACAGACGAATGATCCCTCGGAGATCATAAATTCTGTACGGACGCTTCCTTTCGGCGCTGAAAAAAAACTGGTGATCGTAAAAAGTGCAGCCTCTTTTAAGGCGGATCAGGCCGAAAAGTTCGGTTCATATTTTTCAAGTCCATCAAAAAGGTCATGCCTTGTTTTTGTCTCGGGTAAAATGGTGTTTAAGGGGAAACTTTTAACTGCCCTTAAAAAAGCCGGTCAGGTTGAAAAGTTTGAAAACCCGAAAAAAGGCAAAGATGTACAGGCCTTTATTTCTCAGGCGTTTGAAAGCAGGGGAAGAAAGCTTCCCAGGGATGCTCTGCAGTACATGGTTGATAATACCGGGAATGACCTGAGCGTTATCAATAAAGAGATTGAAAAGATCATTCTTTTCTGCGGAGATAAAAAGAGTATTGCCAAGACGGATATGGAATCGGTGCTTACTGCCGGGAACCGGGACATGATTTATAATCTGACAGATGAAGTGGTGAAGGGGGATGTCCAGCGTGCAGTATCGTTGTTGGGAACCCTGATTGACGGTGGTTTTCATCCTCTTGCCGTATTAAAAGCGATATCCAATAAGTTTAAGCGAATCAGTATTGTAAACTCCTGTTCCGGAAAAAATATTCCTATAGGCGATATGGGCCGCAAAATAGGCGTTCACAATGATTTTGCGCTTAAGCAGTTAATTACGCAGGCGCGCGGTTGGAGTTCCTGCGGTCTTGGTAAAGCCTTTGAAGAGATCTTTGCAACGGATTTCCGGCTGAAGTCCAGCCGGATTAACGGTAAGGTCATCATGGAGGAGCTGGTGTTCAGGCTTGTTTCGTTTCGCGGACAGTCTTAAGCCTGAACAGCAGTATTTGCTCTTTTGGTGAGTCTTGATATTTTCCTTGCAGCAGTGTTCTTCTTTAAAATTCCCTTGGTCTCTGTTTTTGAAATAATGGAAGTGACCTGTTTCAATTTTTCAGGAATACCTGCTGTTTCTTTGTCATCAATCGCTTTGAGCAGTGATTTGACCGCATTTCTCATTCTGGTTTTTACGGCTTTATTTTTTGCTTTTCGGATGAGGCTTTGACGGTGTCTTTTAATAGCTGATTTGTGTGTTGCCAAGTTTTGTTTCTCCTTTAGGGATTCATTTTTTCTTATTGATCAGAATTGAAAATGATAGCACTTTTAATGGTTTTGTCAAGAATTTATTGATTATGGATATTATTTATATAACGTTTATAACATCTTTTGGATGGATCGGCCTGATTAAGGGGGGAAAAGGTCTTAAAAGAGTTATTTTGCCTGAAAAAAGCAGGAAAGAAGTCGTTGCTAAGATCAAAAATTTTTATCCCTTGTCTGTGCCCGCAGAAGATAAATTTAAGAAGGAAATTAAAGATATTACAGCTTATTTTTCGGGAAAAAAGAAAAAAATTTCGTTTCCTCTTGATCTTTCCGGTTCAACAAGTTTTCAAAGAATGGTATGGTTTGAAACAGCGAAGATACCTTACGGAGAAAGCCGGACCTATAAGTTTATTGCGGAAAAGATCGGTAAAAATAATTCTTACCGGGCTGTTGGAAACGCGTTGGGGAAGAATCCTTTTCCGCTGGTGATCCCCTGCCACCGCGTTGTTAGAGAAGACGGGACGCCGGGAGGGTTTACTGCTTCCCAGGGGGTTGCGCTTAAGAAAAAGATGCTTGAGCTTGAAAGCACATGGCATAGCGCATGATTTAGACATTGTGAGTTCACATAGTGCAAACCCATAACAAAAAAATGCACTGGACCGGGCTACAGCGAGCCTTGATTGAAGACTTTCATTTTTTAATCATTTTCGTTCACAGGCCGCTTTCGCGATGCGTCGCCTGTCCTGTGATTATGACGTTATGACTCAGTAATCTAAAAGGAAAAAATGGAGAAAGAAAATTTCAAAATTCTATTTAGAGGTCCTGTGTATCCTGCAATAATAATCTCATACAAAAGGCTTTACTCCGCTTTTAACATTGAAGAATTAGCGATAGGTTGTATGTCTTCTAAACCCGTAAAAGGTAGTAGCACAATCAATGTTATTGATTCAACAGGTGAAGAATTTTGGTATACCCCTGAACATAATGCCATGTCGTTTGGTTTTTCACTAAAATGGACCAAGAAAAAAGTCATTGAATTGTTTAATAACAGCTCAAACGCCAAAAAGGCTAAATTAGAATATTCACTAAAATCACTGTCAAGTAAACGTTTGGCAAAAATAATAACCGATGTTTGCGAAGTGTTGAGGTCATAACGAATAAGGGTAGAGCATAGAGATGTTCATGCTTAAATGTACGTTATATTCTTAATCACCGGGTTTGTGTTTAATGCTAATTTAATTAAGTTCGATTTTACCGCCCCGCCAAGGCGGGATTTCCGCTTCGCTGCAACAAAGTGCTGCGCAGTCGCAAAGTACGCAAAGAAAAGCTTTTTGTTTTTAACTCAAGTTTTATGCTTTTAGATAACCTCTGTTGGAGCGAAGCGTAAATCTCGCTTTGTGTCTCAAGCGTAGCGAGTGGTGAAAATTGTTTTTTTACCCATGATTTGTTGAAGACCCAAACATTTAGACCGATGTAATTTTTAGGCGCTAAGAAGGAAAATTGGAGTGATTTATGCCGATTAACAGTAAAAAAACAGACAAATCCAGTCCAAAAAAACAAGACAAAGTCCCTTCAAAAATTTACCAGATAAAAGTGAGCCTCTGCGGAACGGAACCCTCTATCTGGCGCAGGCTTTTGATAGCCGGTGATACGAATCTTGGGCTGCTGCACGGAATATTTCAGATTTCAATGGGGTGGCTGAACAGTCATTTGCATCAGTTCATGGTTGAAAGAACCTTCTATGCTGATCCCGAAGCTGAGCTTGAAGATGTCCGAAACGAATTCAATACAACGCTTTCTAAAATTGCACCGGCTGAAAAAGATACATTCATGTACATGTATGACTTTGGTGATTCATGGGATCATTTGATCCAGGTTGAAAAAATCCTGACCGAACATAAGGATTTTGTTTTGCCTGCCGCATGTATTGGTGGAGAAGGGGCCTGTCCTCCTGAAGACTGCGGCGGGATACCCGGCTACTATGATTTTTGTGAAATAATGCAGAGTCCGGACAACGACGGGTATGATGAAATGTATGACTGGTTCGGCCGTCAGTATGATCCGGAACAGTTTGATGCAGACGAGGTCAATAAATATTTAAAAAAAATTAAATGGAAGAAACCAAACTGGATGCAGCTTGGGAAGGTATTGGCTGAGCGTGACGGAGTGGACTTTGATGAATTCTAAACATGAACTATAGGGGGGGGCAGGGCTATAACGTTTTTTTTAAAGTCCTAAAACCAAATTAATTAACAAACATGCAGTTTGAATTTTCTTCAAAGCTCTGTGAACTCCGTGAGAGAAAAGTGGAAAAACGCTGGATGATGAAGGGGGATCAAAGAAGGTAAATGTCAAACGTGTCCTTTTTTGTCTGACTCAAGTTGCTTTAGCAGGACGAGAATTAAGATTTAAGGATCTATTCGTGAGAAATATCACGATTTACGTCTCAATAACGTGATAAAAATCACGTTATTTGCTTGTATGGTTTGGTGGTTTTAAAGGTTCCCCTGTAAAGATAACATTTTTATTGCACAGTAACATGCAATATGTTAATATGCATAATATGTGTTAATATATTGAAATTACAATGGAAAATATAATAACAGGTCTTAAACAATATTTAAAAGAAACCCTTGGCTGCTCTGTCCAGCCTGTAAAATGGCAAAATACCGGCAAAATGCCATTTTATATGCAGGATTACTATGCCTTTTTTCAGGTTCGTTTATTTGACAGACTCTGTTTGTTAATGGTTGACCAGAGCCGCGAAGAACAGACCCCGGTTACCATAAACAAGAACCGGTTGAGGGTTCAGGAAATATGGGCTGACGAGGTAATCTATGTCCGGCCCCTGGTTTCTGCTTATAACCGCAAACGGCTGATTGAACATAAAGTTCCGTTTATTATTCCAGGAAATCAGATGTACTTACCCATGCTGGGTATTGATTTGAGAGAGTATTACAAAAAAGTACGCGGCAAAGCCGGTTTGTTTAGTCCTTCTACCCAGGTGGTGGTCCTGTATGAGCTTCTTCGTGGAATTGAACATTACTATACACCGTCCCGGTTGGCACAGGTTCTGGGTTATACGGTGATGACCCTGACCCGTGCTTTTGATGAACTTGAAGGGGTCGGGGTGGGAGAGGTTTCTATGGAAGGGCGGGAACGGATATTGCGCTTTAAAGAAAAAGGCCGAAAGCTTTGGGACATGAGCCGTGATTATTTGAGAAGTCCCGTGCAGAAACGGGTATGGGTCGAAAGACTGCCGGAGAAGCGGCAAACTGTTCAGGCTGGTTTTACGGCCCTTGACCACTATACCATGCTGTCTGCTACAAAACATCCGGTTTATGCTGTCAGTCAGGAAGACTGGAAAATCATGCAGCAGGACAGGGTTAAAGTTCTTCCAATAGCTGAGCCTTATGCCTGTGTGATTGAGGTCTGGCGGTATACTCCGCGCAGATTTGAAGAGAATAAGGTTGTTGATCGTCTGTCTTTGTACCTGAGCCTGCGGGAAAATACGGATGAGCGGGTGGAGGCTGCGCTTGAGGAAATGATCGGGGGTATGAATTGGTAAGGGGACTGGAACATTTTAAAAAATATTTTGAAGATTTCGCAGACCAGTATGTCCTGATCGGGGGCGTTGCCTGCAGTGTGGTCCTGGATGGTGCCGGTCTCGATTTCAGGGTCACTAAAGACCTTGATATTGTTTTATGCGTGGAAACACTAAATGATGATTTTGTATCTCAATTTTGGGACTATGTTAAATCAGGACGATATGAGACCAGACAGAAGAGCACCGGTAAAAAACTGTTTTACCGGTTTTATGATCCGAAGGATAAATCTTTTCCTGAGATGCTGGAGCTGTTTTCACGAAAACCAGATGCTCTGGATATTGGAGAAGACAGTCGTCTGACCCCGATTCCTGCTGGAGAAGAATTGTCCAGCTTATCCGCCATATTGCTGGATGATGATTATTATGCACTGGTTAGTCAGACCAAGACGGAAATAGACGGACTGCCGATTGTTCCGGAACATGCTCTGATACCGTTTAAAGCAAAGGCCTGGTTGAATTTGGTGGAACAGAGTGCTAGTGGTGAAAATGTTGATTCTGGAGATATTAAAAAACACAGAAATGATGTTTTCAGACTCTTTCGATTGCTTGCACCGGAATCATCCTTCTCTTTGCCGGACTCCATACAGAATGATTTGAAAACCTTTCTAAATAAGATGGTTGAAGAAGAGTTTCTTAACCTGAAAGATCTGGGTTACAAGACTATCGACCTTGAAACAATTCTTGGTACTTTAAAGAAAATATATCAAATCAATGATTGATTGTGCGTGACAGTCGATTTTTCTTTCTCTGTTACGGTAGTTTTGGTTTGGACGATTAGTTTATTAACTGATCTACTAAAGGAAGGAGCTCGAATGATGCTTTCTTTTAGTGTAATGTGCGGCGGAGCTTTCGCGCGGGGGCAGTTTTGCCTTTGCCATCGTATCGTTACAGGTCAAAATACCGTATTCATGAAGAATATCGCTCCACGGTTGAAAGCGTGAGGGGGTTCGATTCCCCCTCCCCGCATTTAAAATAAACTTTGATATAAAAATTAAATACTTATGGACGTTCTTCCTGTGCTTACTCGTGAACAGGTTAAAGCCCTGATTAAAGAGATGAAGCTGAGAGGTACAATTTATTCTGAAGGCCGTACAAGGGCCGGGCGCTGGTATCCGAAATGAGAGCTCGACTATTATTTTTCAGGGCCTTAAACCCCAATAAAAAACCCAAAAGGTTCTTTAAGAGTTTGTTTTGTGTTGTTTTTTTAGAGTTGATGTTTTAGGTTTTAAATAAATAAAACACAATAATAATTAACTTGGGCGGATTCAACTTAGATGGAAAAACGCTGGATGAAGTGGGGAGAAAAAAGAATAACTATAAAAGCGGGTTCGAATTCGTTTGCGTTTATAATAAAAAGTATGTTTATTTAATATGTCTTTACTTTGTGTACACGCAGAAAAAATAAGGGATAAATGAAAATGGATGGAAAATCATTGAATATTACACAAGAGAAGCTTGAAAAGCTTAAAGAAATCATTCCCGAAGCGTTTACGGAAAACAAAATTGACTGGGAAAAACTGAAAGCTTCTCTTGGAGATTATGTTGATTTTAAAAACGAACGCTATGTTTTGAACTGGGCCGGAAAATCCGATGCTTTCCGGGTTTTGCAGTCTCCCACCACAGCAACACTGGTTCCGGATAAAGATGAATCTGTTAGTTTTGATACGACCGAAAACGTTTTTATTGAAGGTGAGAACCTTGAGGTTTTAAAGGTGTTGCAAAAATCCTATTTCGGCAAAATCAAGATGATCTATATTGATCCGCCATACAACACGGGTAATGACACATTTATTTATCCTGATAAATTTTCAGAAACCAAAGAAGAATATTTAAGCCGGATTGGTGACAAAGACGAAACCGGTTTTATGACAAGAGAAGGGTTGTTTAGAAAAAACAGCAAAGACAGCGGTCACTATCACAGCAACTGGCTTTCCATGATGTATCCGAGACTGTTCCTTGCAAGAAATTTACTGCGGGATGATGGGGTGATTTTTGTTTCTATCGATGATAACGAAGCTCACAACCTTCGGATGCTTATGAATGAGATTTTTGGGGAAGAAAATTTTATTTCGGTATTAGTTTGGAAAAGAAGAGCATCCTCTGCTTTAGCCGACAATAATGTTTCTACAGATCATGAGTATGTTCTTTGCTTCCAAAAAGGATGTTTTTCTGGATATAGTGGTGAGGCAAAAGATTTTAAAAATTATAAAAACCCCGATAATGATCCTAGGGGTGATTGGGTTCTTGGTGATTTAACTGTTGGTATGACAGCTTCAATGCGACCGAATCAAGCATATGACCTAAAAGATCCAAAAACTGGTAAAATATATCCTTATAATCCTAATCGCGTATGGGCATACATACCTTCGTCAATGCAAAAATTAATTAGTGAAAATCGTATTTCTTTTCCTAAAGATATTTCAAAACGACCTATGTTAAAAAGATTTAAAAATGATCTCAAGAGTTCAAAAAACCCATTTTCCTCATTAATGAGTTCTGTAGGTCTAAACACAGAGGCAACAAAACAAATTCAGGATGTCATGGGTGGTAATCTTTTTGAGTACTCAAAACCATTATCTTTGAATAAAGCACTCATAGAACAGATTGCCGTTTCTAGAGACGATATCATTCTTGACTTTTTTGCTGGTTCTGCCACAACTGCTCACGCTGTCTTTGATCTTAATAAAAAATGTGGTGGCAACCGCAAATTCATCTGTGTTCAGCTTCCTGAAAAATGTGATGAAAAATCTGAAGCATTCAAAGCCGGATATAAAACCATTGCTGATATCGGTAAAGAGCGTATCCGTCGGGTGATAAAGAAAATTAGGGATGAGCAGAAGGGGAAACTGGAATTCGGCGGTGAGAAGCAGGATCTGGGCTTTAAGGTTTTTAAGCTGAGGGAATCCAATTTCAAGATCTGGCGGACAAAGATTGAAAATGAGGAACAGCTTTTAAATCAATTGAAGCTTCATCTGGAGCCTCTGGATGAAAACGCAAAGGTTGAAAATGTTCTTTATGAACTGTTAATAAAATCAGGTGTCTCGCTTACCGCTAAAATTGAAAATAAGAGCGGCTTTTATCTTGTTAATGACACTGAAATTGCTTTAATGCTTGAGAAAGTAGATAAGAAAATCATTAAGAAAGTTATTGATGCAAAACCTGAAAAGGTGATTACCATTGACCGGTTATTTAATAACAATGACCAGTTAAAAACCAATACCGCATTGCAGATGAAAGACGCGGGGATAGAGTTTAAGGTGGTGTAAATTTATGATTTTGTGTAAAGCAGAATATACATAAACTAGTTTGCGTAAAGTATTTAACCTGAAACTTTACGCAAATAGCGTTTCTATTGCCAGACTTTACGCAAAACTTGAAAACAGGGGTAATCTGTTTTGAAATTTCTTTTTAATCCTAATCAGCAGTTTCAGCAGGATGAGAGTTCCATTACCAGAGATTAAAGATAAAACCATAAATTATCGTTCAGAATAGATCAAGTAGCTACCTATGGACATCAATTCCTTTTCAAAAGAGATAGATCCTAAAATTAACAGTCGGGGGAAAGAATATTTTCAATGTGACGCTGTAAAGGACCTTGAACAAATCACATCTGTAAAATGGTCTGCCTGTGTTGAGGGGTCTGAAACGTATAGCGTTGATGTAATTATTAACAAAAATAAAATTATCGATTGGAGCTGTGACTGCCCTTATGACTGGGGGCCAATGTGCAAGCATGTTGCAGCTGTTCTTTACGCGATTCAGAAACAAAGTGAAACAGCACCCGCAAAAGTAAAAACATCCGGCAAGGCAAAAAAGAAGAAAAAAACCAAAGAAGAGCAGGTGAAGGATATTTTAGAAAAAACGGATTTTGCTCAGCTCAAAAATTTTGTACAGGAACATGTTTTGGATGACCGTAAATGTATGAACCGTTTTCTTTTCTTTTTTGCGGAAGAGATTGATGAAGACTCTGATACAAAATATAATAAAAGGCTAAAAAGTATTGTTCGAAGCGGAATGGACCGGGATGGTTTTATCAATTATCGAAACAGTTATGAAGTAACAGGCCCTATATTTGATTTGCTTGAAAAGGCGAAAACTTTCCGAATGGATGGGGATAATAATGAATGTGTTTCTATCTGCAAAGCGATTATAGAGGAAGTCTCCGTCATGCTTGGGCAGATGGATGACTCAAGCGGTGATGCGGGCTGTATTTTTGATGAGGCCTGTGAAATAGTCCGTAATGTTGGCCCGGTATTACTGCCAAAAGCAAAAGACAGGCTTTTTGATTTTCTTTACAGGGAATACGCCAAAGAAAAATATACCGGGTTTGGACTTGATTCTCAGCTGCTTGATATTCTGGTGAGAATCTCTGACAGCCCCAAAAAAAACAAATCCTGTTTGCTCCTTTTAGACAGTCAGATTTCTATTGCTATAAAAAGTGAAAGCAGTAGAGACTGGAGAATTGTCGACTTGCTAAAGAAAAAGATTGATTTACTGGAGCATCAGGGGTTCAAGAAAGAGGCAAGACTCATAATTGAAGGAAACATCCAATATTCTGAATTCAGACAGATTATTGTTGATGAGAAAATAAAGAAAAAGGATTATGCATCCGCCAAAAAACTTGTTGAAGAGGGTTTGGCCCTGGCCAAAAGTAAATCCTGGCATGGCGTCATTCGAGACTGGCATGAGTATATGCTTAAAATTGCGCAAAAAGAAAAAAGTAAGGCTGATATCAGAAAATGGTCGGAAACTCTTTTTGATTCTTCCCGTCATGATATGAAATATTACAGAGTGTTGAAAAAAACCTTCTCTGAGGGAGAATGGGGGGGGTATGTTGACAATATTATAAATAATTTAATAAATGATGTTACCGCTATTGCGAATATCTATGTGGAAGAAAAACGTTTTGAACGTTTATTAAATCTTTTAGAGGTGAACAGTAAACACCTTCATTTTACAGAGAAGTATGCTCACCATTTTCTGAAAAAAAATCCTGATGTGGTCCTGAAAATCTATAAAGAGGGTATAAATATACTGGCCCAATCGGTTGGCAGAAGAAACTACAAGGGGCTTGCAGGATATCTTAAGGAAATACAGAAAATTAAAGGTGGAAAAGAAGTTGTTTCCGGAATGGTTAAAGAATATAGGGAACATTATAAAAATCGTCCGGCTATGCTGGAAATATTAAGGAGGGGTTTTTAATAATATGAAACTCCTTTTTGATCCTAATCAGCAGTTTCAGCATGATGCGATAAACTCAACTGTGGGTATATTTGAAGGTCAGCCCTTGAATCAGGGGGATTTTAGCTTTTCAGTCAGCACAAAAAGGGATCTGTTTCAGGAAGGCGGTGTTGGAAACAGCCTTGAAATAGATGAAGAACAGGTCCTGAAAAATGTTCAGGAAATACAGAAAGCAAATGAGTTAGCTATCTCCAGTAAGCTGGATGGAATGAATTTTTCCATTGAAATGGAAACCGGCACCGGCAAAACCTATGTGTATCTCCGCACAGTTTACGAACTGAATAAAAAGTATGGTTTTAAAAAGTTTGTCATTGTAGTTCCCTCCATTGCTATCCGTGAAGGCGTATTGAAAAATCTTAAAATAACCTTTGACCATTTTCAGAATCTTTATGATAAGACACCGGTTAATTTTGAGGTGTATGATTCTAAACGTGTTTCCAGTTTAAGAAATTTTGCTGTCAACAATAACATTCAGATCCTTGTCATCAATATTGATTCCTTTGCCAAAGATGAAAACATCATTAATAAGCCCAATGACAAACTGACCGGGAAAAGACCGGTTGAGTTTATACAGGCGACTGCTCCCATTGTAATTGTGGATGAACCACAAAATATGGAGACGGACATAAGAAAGAAAGCAATTGGAAATCTGAACCCGCTTTGTACGCTCAGATATTCGGCAACGCACATTAATCGATATAATATGGTTTACAGCCTTGACCCGGTAAAAGCCTATGATCTGGGGCTTGTAAAACAGATTGAGGTAGACTCTATTGTTACGGAGAATGATTTTAATGAGGCCTACCTTTGTCTTGAAAAAGTAACTGCAACCAAAACCCGCACTTCTTCTAAAATAAAAATAGATGTTAATACGAAAGAGGGGGTTCAACGGAAATCTGTGACCGCTAAGGTTGGTGATGATTTGTACGATTTATCCAATAAAAGAGAGATTTATAAAAACGGCTATATTATTAACGGTATTGATGTTTCTGAAAATTTAATTGAGCTTTCAAACGGTGAAACCGTTTTTACCGGGGATACCTTCGGCGGGCTTTCTGATGAAATCATGAAAGTTCAGGTACGTAAAACAATTGAAGAGCATTTTTTGAAAGAAAGAAAGTTGAAAAGCAAAGGCATAAAAATTCTTTCTCTTTTCTTTATTGACCGGGTGTCCAATTACCGTGATTATGATTCGGACGGTGTTCCAATTAAAGGTAAATTCGCCAAATGGTTTGAAGAAACATATAAGGATGTATCTTCCAAATCAGCGTACAAGGGGCTAATTCCATTTGAAGCGGAAGAAGTCCACAACGGGTATTTTTCTGCTGATAAAAAAGGCAAATGGAAAGATACAAAAGGAAATACCCTGGCTGATGATGATACTTTTAAGCTGATAATGGAAAAAAAAGAACAGCTTTTAGATTCTGAAGAACCACTGAGATTTATTTTTAGCCATTCTGCATTGCGTGAAGGCTGGGATAACCCCAATGTTTTTCAGATTTGCACATTAAATGAAACAAAATCGGAACTCAAAAAAAGGCAGGAAATAGGCAGAGGATTAAGGCTTTCAGTGAATCAGGAAGGAATACGGATACAGGACACCAATATTAACCGGTTAACGGTGATTGCTAATGAATCTTATGAGGATTTTGCCAGACAGCTGCAAACAGAAATTGAAGATGACTGCGGGGTGTCTTTTAAAGGAAGGATTAAAAATAAGCAGAAAAGAAAAACAGTCAACTACCGGAAAGGATTTGAACTGGATGATAAATTCAGGGATATCTGGGATAAAATAAAACATCAAACCACTTACCGGGTGGAATATGATACGGGTGAACTTGTTGAGAAAGCTGCAAAAGCTGTTACCCAAATGCCAACGACTAAAAAAGCGGTTATAAAAACAACAAAGACCGCTCTTGAATTTGAGAAGACTGGTATTGTCATGCAGACAAAAGCGTCTTATACGACATCTCTTGACGGGATGTTTTTAATACCCGACATTCTGTCTTATATACAGGAAAGAACTGAACTTACACGCAATACGATTAATGATATTTTAAAAAAATCAAAAAGAATCAGTGAAGCATTAATCAATCCGCAGCTGTTTCTGGACAATACCGTTGTTGCAATAAAAGATGTTCTGATGGATTTGATGATTGAGGGTATCAAATACGAAAAAATCGGTTCAAAAGAATATGAAATGAGACTGTTTGAGGATTATGAAATACATGTAAATGATCTGACCTTTAAGATAAATAGGAAAGACAAAACCATTTATAACAATCTGGTTCCCCTTGATTCCAATATCGAATATGATTTTGCCAGGGAGTGTGAAAGCAGAGATGATATTGAATTTTATTTTAAACTTCCGTTCTGGTTTAAGATCAAGACGCCAATAGGTAATTATAACCCTGACTGGGCTTTGATAAAGAAGAATGAAAAAACGGTTTATTTTGTTGCCGAAACAAAGTCGGAAGGCCAGGAATTAAGGGTAAGTGAGAAAAGAAAGATAAAATGCGGATACGCGCATTTTAATGAGTTTAAAGATGTGAAGTACAGGCAGGTTTCAACGGTGGGAGAGTTGGAGTAAGGTTTAACTTCATTGTTTATTTCTGCCCCCGCAATTTCCATAAGAATTCTTAAAAATTACCAAAATCCCTAAAAACAGACTAAAAAACGATGGTTAAATGTAAGAAAAGCAGTTGATTTGGTGTATCAATAATGGTACACTTAGCGAATGGTAAACCCCAAAAAAATATTATACGCACGTTTCTTTGCACAAGACTCAGGCGTTGAACCGGTCAGAGAATGGATAAAGTCACTGAATATCGATGCGAAGAAGGCTATAGGCGCGGACATCATGTCTGTTAAATTTGGTTGGCCTGTTGGTATGCCCACAGTTTAAGAACATTGGAGACGGGCTTTGGGAAATAAGATCGGATCTAAGAAATAAAATCGCACGGGTATTTTTCTGTATCGAAAAATCGGAAATGATTTTATTGCATGGAATAATAAAAAAAGACCAGAAGGCTCCAAAAAAAGATTTGGATCTGGCAAGAAAACGAATGAAAAAAATAGGTGGTGTAAAATGAAAAAGAAAAGAAATGTGGGTAGCTCGTTTGATGATTTTCTTGAAGAAGAAGGTATTTACCACGAAGTTGAGGCTGTTGACATTAAGAAATGTTTTGCTGCAGTAGTCAGTCAAAAAATGGAAAAGGAAAATATTTCTAAATCAAAAATGGCAGAAATGATGGAAACAAGCAGGTCGGCAGTAAATAGACTTCTTGATCCCGGTAATAATTCAATAACATTAAAGACAATGGAATGTGCTGCCAGAGCAATTGGCAAGAAGTTAAAGCTTGAGCTTGTATAACCATTTACGATTTGAAAGGTTTCCCATGAAAATCGGAAGAAATGAACCTTGCCCCTGCGGCAGTGGCAAAAAATACAAAAAGTGTTGTCTCAACAAACCTCGTGCGGAAGTCGCCCTCCCAGACTATGATGATTTTGAAATATCAACCGGTTTTACTGAAGAGACGGAACCGGCTTTAAATAACTTCGATTCTTCACCATATTCATTATCAAAGTTGTTTGAACCCGACAGCGATAATATGAAACGTTCAAAAGAATCAAGCCCCTCAGCTTACAAAGAATTGCTGAAGCGCTGGACTCCGTCAAAAGTACGGGCACTCTCAAACGATCAAATCATTGAAAAGCTCAAAAAGTCCGGAATCGACTTTTCAATCGAACAGTTTTTGAAAGACTGCCAAAAGAACCGCAACGCCTGGGATGTTTCTGATGTCTGGATTAAAGAACCCGTGCAAAAGACTTCGCTTGATTTTGAAGATTTTTCAGGCCTGGCCGCTTGTATTCTCTGGGAGCGCTTGTATACGGAGAGACCGTCTTTTGAAATGATCGACGACTTGATGCAAAAGGGGTATCTTTGCAACGATCAGGAATCAAGCGATATCTGGTGGAAGGTCTGGGGCCATATCCGAACGTTTTTGGGACCAGAAATACGATCAATCGAAAAAGCTGATTCTCTTTTTAAAGGCACCCAGTGCATATTCAACTGGCACCAGGATTTTGAAACAGCACTTTTAAACGCATCTTCGCAAAACGAGCGTTATGCGCATATTGGGATTCGGTATTATAATGAATTTGTTGATCAGTTTCCGCCGGATCACAAAAAACCGGACGATACCATGAAAGCTTTTCTGGGGGAAATGTATTGCCGAACTGGTGCACAGGAAAAGGGTGAAACAATTATCCGAGAGATTATCGCATCTCATCCTGAAGAGACCCTGGGCTATGCCCGTCTTGCAGAAGCTATGGAGTTAAGGGAAAAAAACGGATTCCCGCCGTCCTTGGAGGATCAGCTTAAGGTTTTGGAAGAGGCTCGGACATATCCGGTAGTGGATGGTGAAGATTACAGCCTGGATTGGAGAATTGAAGATGCAAGAAAAGCCCTCGGGAAATAGCATCAGGATTGGCAATTACAAAGAAAAATTGTACCCTGTGGCAGCCTGTACTCGATCTGGTACGGGCTTAAAGAAAACGGCAAACCAGAGTGAGTACCAGGTCTGCCTTTGACCGGAGTGTTTCGCGGAAGCCCCGCTCCTGTGGGCGGGGTCGAGCGATACAATCCAAGAAATCAATCTTAATTACCGGGATGCCCCGCCTTGCCCCGTAAACGGGATCTTCGTTAGGCGGGGAGCATCACTATTGTATATTTCGCCAACACTCGGCCACCCATTCCGGTAATACTCGGCCACCTATTCCGGTAATACTTGGCCACTTATCAAAATAAAAAAACGATGCTGGAAAATCGTCAAAGAATGTGAGAGAAAACAAAGGGGTCGCGGCTACACAGTTTACAGTTAGAAAAATATAGGATAGTTATGTCAAAAGGAAATCCGGGGACACAATACTAATTTTATTTGCAAGTTAATTTATTCACAACCATTCGTTTGAGTTCAGGGGCCCTATTTTGATTAGTTCTTAGTCGTTTATTAAAGGGTAAACGTAGACAAAATCAAGAGAGATGAGGCCAAAATTCAATCCAACTGTTCGTGACGGAAAACCAGAGAAATGCATCGTATGCGGAAATCAGCTGCATCATAAGAGTGAACATTATTGTTCAAAAAAATGTGCCGCAATAATTGAATCTGAGAGGGGGTGTGATGTCCCGGCATTTTTATCAAAATGGAAATTGCGAAAATATAAAGAATTTAAGGATCCGTTGTCCGTGGTTAGAAAAAAACGCGGCGGAAGACAAATGATTTATTAAAAGCAGGAATGCTCCAAAAACAACCATGTGTCATTTGTGGTAAACATTATGTGATTGCGCATCATGAAGATTATTCAAGGCCCAACGATGTGATTTGGCTTTGTGAGGAGCATCATACAAAATATCATGATGGAAAATTAGGTCTTTTCAAAAACAAACTATGGTGGAATCCTAAGCGACTTCTTCCCTGAAGTATGCGTAATGGGATGATACCCATAAAATATCAAGCACTTAAGTCGCAATTTGAAAAGAAATGAACGGTTGCGCCTGTGTTTGAGGCGATAAACGACATTATGAGGTAGCTACATGAGCTCAGCTTCGTTAAGACATTTTTTTATCTCAGATGATAATGAAATTTTTCGAATACCTAATACTAAATTTGAACGGCTGCTGAAAGGATCATCAGAGGAAAAGACCGAAAGGTTTGCGGGAAAGCGTGTACGCACTGCAGAAATAATAGTAAACCTTGAAAATCGAAAACCTACACAGGTTCTACGTGCCATTTATTATTATCTGCATTTCAATGAAAAGGGAATTCTCGATTATGACAGGTTTATGAATGATGGTGGCATAGTGGCAAATGCCGGAATCCCAAACATTTTTGCGGAAAAAGATCAGGGCAATCTTATAAATGCACAGCAAGAATTCGCCAAAAGACAACGTGATCATACCGTCTGGTGGAAGCCGAGTATACAGTTTGAGCGTAATATATTAGATGCTTCTATTGACGAGTTTAAGTGCAAACGGCTGTAATAGCGATTAACCAAATGAAGGGGGCCTTTGCCAGGCGCCGGTGGCAAATCTTGATGCTTATGGGAAAATTTCATAACAAGACGAATGCAGCTGACGTGATGGGGGCGCGAGGGAATCCGTAGAATTATTAGGTTTTTTTAATTACCTTTGCCCGCAGCTGACCGGCGGCGTTGGAAAATTGACATTATCCTGGGATTATGAAAAGTCATGAATAAAGGTAAAACTGAGCCAAAAATGTCTATGTTGCTTCTTGACGTTGCAGGGGATTTTATTGCAATGGGAAAGGGCATTGAAGAAAAACAGGAATACTTGAATTGTGCGGCAAGTTCCTGGAATATGGCTTGCTTGACGGAGAACGAGCAAAAACGAGCTATCAAAAAATATATTAAAGCTTATCGAAAACTAAATCCATCCTTCACAAAAGCTGATTTAAAACACGAAGAAGAAAATATTCGATTATTAATAAAGAAAAAAATAGAACTATATCCTGATGTTAACAAACAGATTGCAACCGTCACCATTAAAAAAATTAACGGACAAAATCATATTACAGTAGCCTCAATAAGAGAAAAATAAGCAATGTATTGCGCTTATTTCACGGCGGCGTACACAGAACCGTTATACTGGAGGAGGATATGATATCAGACAAAGTAAAAGCATATTGCAAAAATATTGAAGAATGGCCGGATATTTGGAAGTATGATCAGCCGGATGTCGCAGTCGGAAAAATTATTTTGCATTCTGCATATATTCCATTTATAGATTTTTTAATCTCAAAAAAGTTGGCGCAAAAACAAAAACAACAGTAAACAAAGCTACAGAAATTGAAAAAGCCTGTAATATAGGCATGGGCTGTGAAGAGTTTGATAAAAAAGTAAAGAGGCAGCTATTGAAGATCAAAGCTCAGCTTGATGATATCATTCAAAAAACAACCCCTTGTCATAATAGAAGTTGGCTAAAGGAAAAATAATGAGTCGTGAATTAATTGCTGTAATTAACAGCGATGATTCCATTAATCTTGAATGGAATGAATTACAAGAAAATATCACCAAAGATAAAGAGGACTTGCAAAATGAGATATTTGCCAGGATGCAAAAAGGTTTTGACGAGTTTCTGCTTTATCTTGGCTTTTGTAACAAAAACATTTCGCTTTCTGCGAGCCTTGATTTTTTCAGAACATTCTGTGGGCTTTTTTCTAATAAACTTATACAAACGCCAAACCTTGAATCTCTGAGAGAAAAAGTAGAAGTTTCTTTTTCAGAGAACGACAAGGTGTCTATATTAAATGATATTCCATTTATCACCGGGTCAGAACATATAAATGAAAACTTTATTGAAGGTTTATGGTTAACACTAAATAAAAAGTATCAGTCCGATATTAGTGTTTTCAAGGGAACGGTAGATAAATACATAAAACAGTACCGACCTGATGTGCATCTTGCAGGACGGATATATTTTCATCTTGTTGAAAGTAAAAAGGAGGAATATCCGTTTGCCTTTCTTGCAACGTACTCTACTGAAATATCAAGCGATGGCAAATCAAAGCATGTTCCTTTAAAACACGCTTTATCAAAATATGGTGAGGACAGCAAAAAACTTCTGGAGCTATTGTCTACGGTTCAGACAGCTTCTGAAAAGAGCGCTTTTATTGCGGATATTCTTGAATCTGGTGAAATATTTCATCCCCTTGCATGGGAATCTGGAGATGCTTTTACTTTTTTAAAGGAAATTTCTGTCTATGAAGATGCCGGCATTCTCTGCAGAATACCTGACTGGTGGAAGAATAAATCAGCAGGTCTTTCTCTAAATGTAAGTATTGGTAATAAACAGCCTTCATATCTGGGAATGGATTCAATTCTTGATTTTAAAGCAGAACTTTTAATCGGGGACATGAAAATATCAGAGTCCGAGATTCGCAGGCTTTTAAGAGAGACTGACGGACTTGCGTTTATAAAAGGAAAATGGGTAGAGGTCGATCATGAAAAGCTTAAAAAAACGATTGAAGCATTTGAAAAAGCAAAAGCTTTGATGGGTAGTAAAAATTTCAATCTGCGTGATGCAATGCGGTTTCAGCTTGACATGAAAGACCAGCTCAAAATTGATAATGAAGACATCTCTTCAAATATATCAAATGGTTCCTGGCTGGAATCCGTAATAAAAAAACTTAAAGATCCGGATTGTATTACGAATGTAAAACCTGATAAAGCTTTAAAAGCTGATCTTCGGGAATATCAGCAAAAAGGTCTTAACTGGCTTTCTTTTCTGGATTCATTGAAACTTGGGGCGTGTCTTGCAGACGATATGGGACTCGGCAAAACTGTTCAGATATTAGCTCATTTATGTTCTTTAAGGAAAACCCATAAAACCGCTAATTTGTTGATACTTCCTGCTTCACTGGTTGATAACTGGATCTGTGAAATTGAAAAGTTTCTGCCTTCATTAAAATACTATATAGCTCACCCCGGTTTGAAACAGAAGAATGTAACTATGATCAATGAAAATAGCCTTGATGAAATTAATAAATATGAAATTGTGATCACAACCTATTCATTAGCCGGAAGATATGCGTGGTTGAAAGAATATAGCTGGAATTATGTTATCCTTGACGAGGCGCAGGCCATTAAAAATCCAGGCACAAAGCAGACAAAGCAGATTAAAAAAATAAACGCCGCAAACCGTATTATTATGACCGGCACTCCCATTGAAAATAAGCTTGCTGACCTCTGGTCTCTTTTTGATTTCCTGAATCCCGGTCTTCTTGGCACGGCAAAAGAGTTTACTTCATTTACTAAAAGATTAAAGGATAATGTTCATGGGTATGGCAGGCTCAGAAATGTAGTAAACCCATATATTTTACGCAGATTAAAAACAGATAAAAAGGTTATTTCTGACCTTCCGGATAAAGTTGAGATGAAAACCTATGCGGAACTCAGTAAAAAACAGATTGTGCTTTATAAACAGTTTGTAAAGGAGCTTCAGATAAAACTCGAGCAGGAAGTTGAGGGTATTGGCCGTAAAGGTCTTATCCTGGGATCCATAATGAAGTTCAAGCAGCTTTGCAATCATAGTGACCACTATCTTGGGTCCGGTGATTATAATGAAAATGACAGTGGTAAGTTTAAACGTCTGAAAGAAATATGCGAAACCATACTTGAAAAAAGAGAACGGCTTCTGGTTTTTACTCAATTCAAAGAAATTACGGAACCCATTAAAGAGTACCTGACTTCAATTTTTAATAAAGAAGGCCTCATTTTAACCGGCAGTACTGCTGTTAAAAAAAGAAAAGAACTGATAAATGTTTTTCAGGGACATGATTATATTCCGTTTATGGTTCTGTCATTAAAAGCAGGCGGTACCGGTTTAAACCTGACTGCCGCAAATCATGTCATTCATTTTGACCGCTGGTGGAACCCGGCAGTTGAAAACCAGGCAACAGACCGGGTTTTCAGAATCGGTCAGAAAAAAAATGTCATTGTTCACAAATTTATTACAAAAGGCACCATTGAGGAAAAAATTGATGATATGCTCGAAGAAAAAAAGAAGCTGTCATCTGAAATTATCCAGAGTACCGGTGAGAACTGGATAACAGAAATGAAGAATGATGATCTTTTGAAAATGTTTACTCTTTCATTGTAGATCAAGGAAATAATTCATGTCATATTACAGCATGTGGCCGAAGTATGTTTCGGTCGGTGAAAAACGGGCTAAAGCAGCTAAAAAACTTGAGAAGCTCAGAAAGAAAAACAAGGATATAAGCCCGATCATTATTGAAGGGTCAAAACTTGTAAATACATGGTGGGGAAAGGCATGGAATAAAAACCTTGAATCTTATGCAGATTATTCCAATCGTATCGGCAGAGGCAGAAGCTATGTGCGTCATGGCGCAGTGCTTGATCTAAAAATAATCCCAGGGAAAGTTATCGCCCTTGTTCTGGGAAGCAGAAGTAAACCCTATGATCTTGAGATAGAAATTAAGCCAATCCCTAAGGCAAAATGGACTAAAATAAAAAAATCCTGTGCGGGTAAATTAGGGTCTGTAGCAAAACTGCTTGAGGGAAAGTTTCCAAAAGAATTACAGGAAATATTTACAGGGAAAGGAAGCGGTCTTTTTCCTTCACCCCGGGAAATCAGTTTTGACTGTAGTTGTCCTGACTGGGCAAGCATGTGCAAGCATATCGCCGCAGCTTTATATGGTATTGGAAGCCGTTTTGATGATGATCCATCCTTGTTTTTTACTCTTCGTAAAGTAGAAATGGATGAGCTTGTATCAGAAGTGGTAAAAGACAAATCAAAAAGTATGCTTTTAAAGGCTAAAAATAAATCTTCCAGGGTGATAGATGACTCAGATGTTTCCGGCATGTTTGGAATTGATATGGATGAAAAAGAAAAACAGGTTAAGAAAAAAACTGTGAAGCAGAAATCCTCTGCAAGGAAAAAGTAAAAACAAAAGAATTTATTTTTGTAAGTGCATTTCCTGCAAATAAAGGTTACGTAGAAAATATTCGAAGCAACAGCGCCTTTCTGGAAATAAAATTTGAAAAAGAGGAATTAAACATTTAAAAATAGTAGGAAAATTGTACTCTAAAGCATATAATATTCTACAAGATTTTGAATTACTGTAAAATTAATTCATGAAGTTTCTAATTGCTTGAAAATTATTAATTGAAAGAGTAGAGGAATATGACTATTGACTGGAACGCAGTAGAAAAAGAAGCAGTAAACCTGCTTTCTCAATATCTGCAGATAAATACGGTAAATCCTCCCGGTAATGAGACCGAAGGCGCAAAGTTTCTGCAGGAAATTTTAAAAACTGAAGGGATTTTGTCAGAGGTATATGAATCACAGCCCGGCAGGGGAAGTTTGATTACCCAGTATCTTGGCGATGGAAACTGTTCAGAGGTTATTCTGCTTCACCATATTGATGTTGTTCCGGTGGAGGAAAAAAACTGGAAGCATGATCCTTTCTCCGGGGAATTGATTGACGGGGAGATCTGGGGCAGGGGGGCGGTTGACTGTAAGTCTCTCGGCATTATGGAACTTATGGCTTTTATTCTTTTAAAGAGAGAGGGGCTTAATCCTGAAAAACATATTGTTTATGCGGCCACCGCAGATGAAGAGACCGGAGGCAGATGGGGGGTACCGTGGCTGATGGAACATCATCCTGAAAAGCTGAACACAAAATATGTGATCAATGAAGGGGTCGGGTTTGGACTGGAAACCGAAAAATGCAATCTTTACCTCTGTCAGGTCGCAGAGAAGGGTTCCTGCTGGATCAGAATAAATTTTACAGGCCGGCCGGGTCATGGCTCTCTTCCCAACGATCAAAACTGTGTTGTGGATATGGCAAAGGCGGTTGAGGCGGTTTCGAATATTTCTTTTCCGATGCAGGTGGTTTCTCCTGTGGATGATTTTATTAAAGGAATCGCTTCCGAACAAAATTACATGCCGGAAGAAGATTTTTTGGGGCTTCTTGACGAAAGCAGGAACAGCGGGGTGTTGAGTAATATAGGTGACAAGGCCATGAAGCAGATGATGTCAGCCGCTTTCAAACATACGGCAATACCGACGGTTGTACGGTCCGGTACCAAGACGAATGTTGTTCCGGGAGAGTGCTACTGTGAGGTGGACTGCAGGATCCTGCCCGGCACCACTGCAGAACAGGTGGTAAAAAAGATAGAGCAGGTTCTTAACGAAGCAGGCTGCAGGAATTTTACCATAGATTTTAAACAAATTCCTCAGGTCTTTGCATCTTCTGTCGACACGTTTTTATACCGCGCGATTGAAGACAGTTTTAAGGCGGTGGATCCAAAAGCAAAAGTTGTTCCCTTCATGTCACCCGGAGCTACGGACTCAAGATTTTTCAGAGAAAAAGGAATTCCCGCTTACGGGGTTCAGATAGAGTCTTCTATCGAGTCGGCGGAATTAGTGCATGGACACAATGAGCGGGTAAATGTGGACTTGTTTGTGAAGGGCATTAAAGTCCTTTATGATGTTTCAAAAAAGTTATGTGTCTGATCGAAAATGTTTCCCGCAACTGCCGTACCCTGGTGCGGATATTTGCGGCACGTATCTAAGAGAGTGATGTTCTACAGCATGCTGCGGGGTATCGCATTTTTTAAAAGAGGAGAGTTGATGGATAAACAGGAAATTAAACTGACAGCATATGCTGAAAAAGCCGGCTGAGCAGCCAAACTGAGTCCGGAGTTTCTGGACAATATACTTTGCGGTCTTAATCTGCAGAAGAATCCGAACCTTATTGTTGGTCTTGAATCACCTGATGATGCGGCTGTTTATAAGATAAATGATACGACAGCCATTGTACAAACCGTGGATTTTTTTACACCGATTGTTGATGACCCGTATCTTTTCGGCCAGATAGCTGCTGCAAACTCACTCAGTGATATTTATGCCATGGGGGCAGAGCCTGTTACTGCAATGAACATTGTCGGCTTCCCTTCCGACAAACTGGATCGTTCTGTTCTAAAAGAGATCCTTCGCGGCGGAACGGATAAAATGGCAGAGGCGGGAGTGTGCCTTGTGGGGGGTCACAGCATTGATGACCCTGAAATAAAATATGGTCTTTCTGTAACGGGACTTGTGCACCCGGATAAGGTCCTCACAAAAGCCGGCGCAAAATCAGGTGATGCCGTATTTATTACAAAACCTCTTGGCATGGGTATCATTTCAACAGCTTTAAAAGGCGGAGCCGCAAGTGAATCAGCCGTTCATAAGGCGGCAGCATCTATGGCTGAACTTAACAAGGCTGCCGGAGAGGCGGTGCGTGAAGTCGGAGTTCATGCCTGTACTGATATAACCGGATACGGTCTTATCGGTCATTCAATTGAAGTTGCCCGGGCAAGTCATAAGGCGATTGTTTTTTACGCTCTTTCAGTACCCTTCTTTGATGAGGCTTTAGAATATGCATCAGAAGGATTTGTGCCCGGAGGCGCTCATAATAACAGGAACTTTTACCAGACAAATGTTTCCTGCGAAGGTGATATCAGAACTGAAATGATGGATCTTTTTTATGATCCCCAGACATCGGGAGGGCTTCTTGTTGCCCTTGAAATGTCAAAAAAAGAATTGTTTATTAAAGTTTGCAGGGGAAAAGGGGTGAGTGCTGTTTGTGTCGGGGAAGTGATTGAAAAACCGGCAGGAAGTATAATTATAAAAGGGTAATCCCGGATTTTTTAAAAAAAGCATTTTTTTACAAAAGTATCGAATAAAATTATTGATGTTTCCTTGTGATAATTTTTATAATATGGTTTATTTGTAATATGATTGTTTTATAAACAACCCTGAAAAATTAAAATGGGAACTTATGGCAGATAAAATTCAAGGTATATTCAGTATTGAAAAGACCGCAAAGATAGGAACAGGTTCGACCGAAAAAAAGGTCAAACAGAAAATGTACTGTCAGGCCGTTGAGTTGGAGGACAACCAGATCGAGGTCCGCTATCTCGGCTCCAACGACGAACCTCTGGATGTTCCTGAACTGATATCCAAAAATGTTTTTGTCCATGATTTTGTTTTTCAGCCTTACTATCTTGAGCAGCGGAAGGCTGAAAAAGAGAAAAAGATTAGTAAAAACATTGCAAGTGCGGAAGAGCATGTTAACCGCAAAGAACTGCACAGCGCAGAGTATGAATATAAACTGGCATTGAGACTTGATGAAGAAAACCTGCGGGCAAATTTTGGTATCGGAAATGTCTATCTGAAGATGGGTGAGAAAGATAAGGCAAAAGATATTTTCGTAAAAATATCAAAAATTGATGCTATCTTTGAGCAGAAGAACAAACACTTTTTTAATGACTGTGCCATCCAGCTGCGAAAGCAGGAGCTGTATGCCGAGGCGGTTGATTACTATGATAAGGCCATAGGAATTTCCGAGGCAGATGAAAATCTTTATTTTAATCTTTCAAGGGCCTACTTTGAAAAAAATGACTTTGAAAGTGCCCGCGAAAAGATATTAAAGGCCCTGGAAATCAACGCTGATTTTTCAGAAGCCAAAGCATATCTGCATTATATTAATAGTCATAAAGGATCTGCCGGGACCGGGAAAAAACCATCTGATAATAAACCTGCAGAAGAATAATCCTCAGAGAATTAGCGCTTTAATTTTTTCCTTTTCAAGTCCGAAAGTCAAAATCTTTTTTATCTCTTTTTTATTCTTTAAAACGGTAACCGGAACTTTGCTTCCAGGGGTTGCGCTGCTATAGGCAGTACATATTGCCGCAGCGAATTCCAGGGTCTTTTCATCAGCGCCGCCGGGGATGATCACTGTTGGGCCCGGTATGTCATCCACGGTAAGAAGGATATCGTTTTTACTGCTTAAAGATTCAATCTTATTGTTATCTTTTTCATCCCTTCCAACGATTATTTTTACTTGGTCTTCTATGTAAAAATGTCTTCCGGCGGACAAAAGTTCAAGGTCTTGCCGGCTTGCATTCGGATTGTTTTCAAGAAGGTTTTTTAACCTTTTACTGAAGGCCGGGTCGGTCAGTTTGCATCCTCCTGCAGGTTCGGGATAGTCTGTTATGCCGAACTTTTTTGCCAGAGCAATTTGTGGTTTTCTGGATCTTCCCTTGATGTCAAGAAGCTTTGATTTGTCAATTAAGCCTTCCTCCTCCGGTTTTGTCGGGGGAAGCAGGCGGGCACTTAAGGGGCGCAGGATGTAATCTTTAAAGCCGGATGCCTTTGCAACGGTCTGTAAGGAATTTCTGTTCTGTGACATGGGCCTTTCACCCAGAACTTCTCCGGAAAAAATAAAATCCGCATTAAGTTCTTTCATCATCTCTCCGGCAAAATTAAACATAAGCGCATGACAGTCGATGCAGGGGTTCATGTTTTTGCCGTATCCGTGAGGCGGGTCTTTAAGCATTTTGAAATGTTTATCCGTAATATCAATAATATGGAGATTCGCCTCTGTGTGCCGGATATGTTTTTGTGCTGTTTCAGGGCCGAAAAAGGGGCTGATAAAAGAAACGGCCTCAACTTTTATGTTTTGCTGTTCAATTACTTTTACAGCCAGGATACTGTCCAGTCCTCCTGAAAAAAGTGCTATTCCTGTAGTCATGGATTATCTCTCTTGTGATGTCATTTTTTTAAAGATCAGGGGTAATCTTGATGAATTGTTTAATTTTAGCCGAAAACATCCTGTTTTTTTAATTGTATTGACTGTTTAAGACCAATCTGTTAACTTATTATATTGTAGGTGAAGTAACGATAGCCGTAAACAGAAGATAATATATTAAATCAATATAAATTACAATACCGGAGGAAAAACGCAAATGGCAAGAATTACAGTTGAAGACTGCCTTAAAAACGTTGATAACAGATTTATTCTTGTACATATGGCAAATAAAAGAACAAGGCAGCTTATTAAAGGGGTTAAGCCGCTCGTTGATGCAGAAGACAACAGGGAAGTTGTAAAATCACTTAGAGAAGTCGCCGCTCTGAAGGTGAATCTGGATGAAGAGACCAATGTGGCTTTAAGAAAAGGCGGTTATATGACCGTTGTTGAAGAATAGATCCGGTTATCTTTTTTCCGTTTTTCTGAAAAATTTTTTAAGGGAAACTAAATCAAACGCTTTATTTAAAAAGCCGTTAATCTTTAGTTCCCTTATTTTTTTTCTGTCAAGGGCCTGTCCGCTCATCAGATAGAACTTTCCTTTGAATCTTTTTTCCTTCAATAATAGAAAAAATTCAATTCCATTCATCTCCGGCATGTCATAATCGCTAAGTATGATGCCGTAATCTTTTGATCATCTTCAGCAATAAGGATTTTTTCAGATATTTCTTTCATGGTGAATTATGCCTTTTGAATGCGAATAAGCGTAAAAAATCGATAAAATAATTATTTTTATTGTTATAATAGGCGGAAAAAAATAAAATTTTACAGAAACAAACATATAATAACGAAAATAAATAAATATTTTTTTGAGAACTTCCTGAAAAAAATACAGATAAAGACAAGATCCATGGAAATATTGAAATTACGTGCTTGACACAAAATAGCCTGCTTTATAAGATGAAAAACATTAATTTTAGTTTTTAAACTTTTGAATTCCGGAAGGATGGAATAATGGTAAAAGAAGACATTTTAAGATTTTTTGAAGAATCGTCCCGCGTTATTTTGCAAAGCGGTGAAAAAAATTCAGTGATCATTGCCAATATTGTTCAGGAGATCATAAAATGCTTTGAAAATGGAAATAAACTTTTGATTTTTGGAAATGGCGGAAGTGCTTCCCAGTCCCAGCATTTTGCAGCCGAAATAGTTAACAAGTTCAAGACCTATCGAAAAGCACTTCCTGCGATCGCACTTACCACGGATACATCGGTTCTCACCAGCATTTCAAATGACCTTGATTATGATGCAATATTTTCCCGTCAGGTTGAAGGTCTTGGCCAAAAAGGGGATATTGTATGGGGTTTAAGTACCAGCGGTTCATCGGCGAATGTGATTAACGCTTTTGAGTCGGCTAAGAAAGCAGGGCTTATGACAATCGCTTTTGCCGGGGAAGAGGGATCAACGCTTGAATCGTTTTCTGATATTTGTCTTACTGTTCCTTCAAAAGATACGCCAAACATTCAGGAGGTACATCTCTGTGCCGGTCATGTAATCTGTGATCTTATTGAAAAGCATTATCTGGAAAAGGAATAATAAAGAAGATGGCACGTAAAATAAAGATCTCAGCAGGGCCAGTTGAAGTGTCCGCCCGTATTTATGATACCGTTACCGCAGATAAAATATGGGAATCACTGCCTTTTGAAGAAGATGTAAATATCTGGGGCAATGAGATATATTTTTCCATTCCGGTACAGGCCGGTATTGAAAAAGATGCCCGGGAAGTTGTTTTAAACGGAGATCTTGGTTACTGGCCCACAGGTGAGGTCTTTTGTATATTCTTCGGCCCGACTCCCATCAGCAGGGAGGGTGAGATAAGACCGGCGAGTGCTGTAAATGTGTTCGGCAGAATCGAAGAGGATACCTCTGTATTAAGCAAGGTTCTTTCCGGAAACAAGCTTATTGTTGAAAAGGCAGGAGAATGAGCAGATTTAACAGAGGGTTTATTGTCTTTCTTGCCACAGGTGCCTACAGCGGTTTTTTTCCTTTCATGCCCGGAACCGTGGGAACAGTTGTGGGTGTTATCCTTTTTATAATACTTTCATCCTTAAGTCTTCCCGTTTATGTTCTGACCACATTAGCAATTATTGCTCTTTCTGTCTGGGTTTCAGAAAGAGCTGAAAAAATATTTAAAAAGGAAGATGCTTCAGAGATCGTTATCGATGAGATCGCGGGTTTTCTCGTTACCATGGCTTTTCTGCCCAAGGACTGGAGGTATATTGCAGCAGGTTTTGTGCTGTTTAGAGTTTTTGATATTTTTAAGCCGTATCCGGCAAACCGGATAAATGATAATGTGCATGGCGGGGTCGGGGTGGTTTTTGATGATATTGTTGCCGGGATTTATGCGAACCTGGTGCTTCAGGCGGTAAGAATAATTGCATAAACCAGGGCATAGAGCATAGTGTATTCACTAAGGCAGTTTCTGTTTTACTATAGCCTCGGGACAGCTGGGCTGCCGTTTGAACGGTTTTAACGGATAAACATGAAATTTCAAATTAAAAATCTCAAATGAAACTCAAAAACACCAATGCCAAACTCATTTATCCTTTTTGCGCTTTTCTTTTTTGGCATTCATTTGTCATTTGAACTTTGGCTTTTGACATTAGATTGAATTTGACCAGCCGTCACTTAAAACATATGGCTACACGTTATAAAAATGCTCTAAAATACGGAATTGCGAATGTGGATTGCGGAATGTTACGAATTTTCCATGGACGGCTGACAACAAGTCCTGAGAAAAACCGAAGGGCGAACCACGGACAAGGAACAAATTTTTAACGGGTTAAAAAGTATGATTGAAATAATTACCATCGGTGATGAACTTATCTCCGGAAGAACTGCGGATGAGAATGCCAGGTTCCTTGGAGAGGCGCTTTATTTAAGAGGGTTTTCCGTTTCTAAAATAACAACTGTCGGAGATGGGCGGGGTGATATTTCCGGAGCTTTAAAGAATCTAAAGTATGATACAAGGTTCATAATAGTTACCGGCGGGCGGGGTCCCACTGAAGATGATAAGACTTCTGAAGCTGCGGCTTTTTGTTTTGGGAAAAAACTTATCTTAAACCCGGAGGCTTTTCAAATGATGGAGAAGCTTCTTGGAAAAGCAAACAGAAAGGTAAGTGAGGTTAATAAAAAACAGGCTGTTCTTCCCGAAGGGTGTACGGTTATTCCTAACCCCGCAGGGACTGCATGCGGTTTTCTCATAAAAGAGGGTAGTAAACATTTTATTTTTCTTCCCGGAGTTCCAGCTGAAGTCAGAGCGATGTCAAACAGCTTTCTTCTTTCATATCTTGAAAAAGAAAGCGGAAATAAAAATGTTATCCTTTCAAAAACGCTGAAAGTATTCGGGCTGTGGGAGTCTATGCTGCAGGAAAAACTTGCGGGTATTCTGCCGGATGATGGTTTGGTCAGTCTGGCGTATTACCCGAGTCTTTTTGAAATAAGTCTGAAATTAATAGCTAAAGGAACGGACCGGAAAAAAGTTGAAACAGCGCTTGAAAAAGCGGTTGAGACTGTTGATGCACGAATCGGTCAATATGTTTATTCTACAAATGGGGAGTTATTAGAGGAAGTTACGGGGCGGGTGTTAATTGAAAAGGGAGCTACGGTTGCAGTTGCCGAGTCCTGTACCGGCGGGCTTATTTCACACCGGCTGACAAATATTTCGGGCAGCTCCGGATATCTCGAGAGATCCTTTGTGGTTTACAGCAATAAAGCAAAGGACGAGATTCTTGAAGTGCCTGCAGATGTCTTGAAAGATCATGGCGCAGTGAGTGAACCTGTGGCAAAGCTCATGGCGGAGGGGGTCCGAAAGGTTTCAGGTACGACCTTTGGACTTGCTGTTACCGGAATAGCAGGACCTGCCGGCGGAACCGCTGAAAAGCCGGTTGGAACCGTTTATATTGCTGTTGCCTCGGAAGAAAAAACTGAGGTTAAAAAACATGGATTTTTCTTTAACAACCGTGAACGAATAAAGCTCATCACTTCGCAGATGGCCCTTGATTATTTAAGAAAGACGGTGCTGGGGATATCGATCCGGTAGCCGAGTGCGGCGTTTGGATTGTGGGTAGTTTAATAAAGCCTTGCCGAAGGGGGTGTTGAAAGTGCCTAAAGTACTTAAAGTGCCTGAAGGATTTGAAGGCCAGCGGATTTTTTATATTTAAAAATTATTTTTAAAATCTTTTGACCGTATATGTCAAAACGCTTTTCTATAATAGGTCTTAAAACAGGAGAAAACCCGTCCCGGTTCAGGCTGGATTGACAAAAAACAGCTCCTGTGGTACCTGTAATCATTTGTCTAAAGAGGCTTTGAATGGAACGCAGCCGTACTTTTATAGCGCTTGAGATCAAAGAAGATTTGAAAAAAAGACTTGCCGCAGTCCAGCAGAAAATAGGGACACAAACAGGCGGCATAAAATGGGTCAAGCCTGATAACATGCATCTCACCCTTAAGTTCCTGGGGCTTACCCCTGAAGATAAAATAGGTGAGATCTCTGATATTCTTGAAAATACAGCAGGCGGCTTAAATAGTTTTGCTGTTTCTGTCTCAGGCTTTGGCGCTTTTCCAAGCAGAAACAATCCAAAGGTTATCTGGGCAGGACTAAAAGCAGATGAGGCTCTTATAAAACTTCAAAAGAAGATAGAGATATCGCTTGAGCCCCTTGGCTTTTCCAGAGAAAAACGTCCTTTTTCACCGCATCTTACTATCGGCAGGGTGAGAGACGGTAGCGCAAAGAAGAAGTTAAAGGATGCTTTTGAGAATATTCAGGCAGATCTTGACAGTTTTGAAGTAAAAAAAATAACTTTTTATAAAAGTGATCTTATGCCGGAGGGTCCGGTCTATACAGTACTAAAAAGCATTCAACTTTCAAATAGCATATAGGCGGAGGGAAAGACATGGCGAAAGAAGAAAATAAAGATAAAGATAAAGCAATTGAGATGGCAGTCAGCCAGATAGAAAAACAGTTTGGTAAGGGGGCGATAATGCGTCTGGGTGATGATGGACTGTCTCCGGATGAAGTGCCTTCTATCCCCACCGGTGCCTTAAGCCTTGACATTGCGCTGGGGGTTGGCGGAATACCCAGAGGAAGGGTTATTGAAATATACGGACCCGAGTCTTCAGGAAAGACCACTCTTTCTCTTCATATTGTTGCGGAAGCACAAAAGATGGGCGGGGTTGCTGCCTTTATTGATGCAGAACATGCTCTTGATGTTGCCTATGCAAAAAATCTTGGTGTGAAAACCGATGAGCTTTTAATCTCCCAGCCTGACAACGGAGAGCAGGCTCTTGAGATAACGGAGATGCTTGTAAGAAGCGGAGGCATTGATGTCCTGGTCATTGATTCCGTGGCAGCTCTTGTTCCCCGCGCAGAGATCGAAGGTGACATGGGTGATTCTCATATGGGGCTGCAGGCGCGGCTGATGTCACAGGCTTTAAGAAAGCTCACGTCTGCCATAAGCCGGTCAAAAACCGCTGTTATATTTATAAATCAGATCCGGATGAAGATTGGGGTAATGTTCGGAAATCCCGAGACCACGACAGGCGGAAATGCGCTTAAATTTTATTCTACGGTCCGCATGGATATTAGAAGGATCGGACAGATCAAGGATGGCGATAAGATCCTGGGTAACAGGACAAGGGTCAAAGTGGTTAAAAACAAGATGGCGCCGCCATTTAGACAGGTTGAATTTGATATCATGTTTGGTCTGGGGATATCAAAAGAAGGAGACCTTATTGATATAGGCGTTGAAGAAGGGATCCTTGAAAAGAGCGGTTCATGGTATTCTTATAAGAGTGACCGGCTTGGACAGGGACGTGAAAATGTGAAAACGTTTTTAAAGGAGCATCCGGAAATGCTTCAGGAGATCGAGACCGCTGTTTTGGAAAAAGCAGGTTTTAAGAAATCTGAAAATGCGGCTGAAAAAGAGATTTAGGCCGGATGGAAAGGGATGAGTCTTTTGAAAAAGTTTTAAGCACTGCATATGCTTTTCTTGCACGCCGTTCCCACGGCACGAAAGAGCTTGAGGGAAAACTTTTGGTTAAGGGTTTTGAGACCGGTCTTGTAAAAAATATTATTGAGGTGCTTTTAAAAAGAGGTCTGCTTGATGATTATGATGTAGCTTACCGGTGGGCACAGTCCAGGATAAGAGACCGATGCTGGGGCAGTGCAAAGGTCTATGGTTTCCTAAGAGAAAAGGGGATTAACGGAGAGATCATAGACCGGGTTCAGGAAGCGGTCTGGGAGGAGTTCAGCGAAACGGATATTGCCCAAAAGGCTGTTGACAAACGGTTTTCCGCTTTAAGCCGGCCTGTCCGGTCAAAGGTCTTGTCGTTTTTAAGATCACGGGGGTTTTCCGCAAGCGTGATATACCGTCTGGTCAATAGTGATGATGAAAACTAAAAGTGTCTAAAGTACTTGAAGTGAGCTAAAGTATTTAAAGTGCCTGGGACAGAATAGTTTTTAATTTTAAGTACTTCAAATACTTCAAATACTTTAAATACTTGAAGGGTGTCTAAAGTAATTAAAAAGGTTATGAAACACGGATTTTGAGATAATCTATACTTACTAAACTTTATGATGGTCAGGATATGAAAACAGCAGCTGAAATAAGAAACGGGTTTCTGGAATATTTTGAGTCAAAAGGTCACACCATTGTAGACAGCGCGGCCCTTGTTCCTCTGAACGATCCAACCCTTCTTTTTACCAATGCGGGTATGGTCCAGTTTAAGGGTGTTTTTCTCGGTGAGGAAAAGAGAGGTTTTTCCCGTGCAACTTCTTCTCAGAAATGTGTGCGGGCCGGCGGGAAACATAATGATCTTGAAAATGTCGGGCGTACTGCCCGTCATCATACTTTTTTTGAGATGCTGGGAAATTTTTCATTCGGTGACTATTTTAAGGAAGATGCTATTAAAATGGGGTGGGAGTTTCTTACGGGTATCCTGAAAATATCTCCTGACAGACTTTGGGTAACCGTGTTTTTAGATGATGATGAGGCCTACGATATCTGGAAAGATACGGTGAAGGTTTCTCCCGACCGGATTGTAAGACTGGGAGAAAAGGATAATTTCTGGTCAATGGGAGAAACCGGTCCCTGTGGTCCGTGCTCCGAGATACTGATTGATCAGGGGGAAGAATTTAAATGCAGTGATCCGGAATGTAAAGTGGGCTGTGATTGTGATCGGTATCTTGAACTGTGGAACCTTGTTTTTATGCAATTTGACCGGGACAAGGATGGTAAGAAGACGCCTCTTCCAAGACCGAGTATAGATACCGGTATGGGGCTTGAAAGAGTTGCCGCTGTTTTGCAGAATAAAAAAAGCAATTATGATTCTGACCTGTTCGAGCCGCTTATCCGCTTTGTGGAAAAAGTCTCCGGTATTGAGTACGGTGCAGATTCCGAACATGACACCTCCATAAGGGTAATCGCTGATCACAGCAGGGCAACAGCTTTTCTGATTGCTGATGGGGTCCTTCCGTCAAATGAAGGCAGGGGATATGTGCTGAGGAGAATAATGAGAAGAGCTGCCCGGAGAGGGAAACTTCTGGGCCTGGAAAAACCGTTTCTCCATGATGCGGTTGAAGTTCTGGCCGATCAGATGAAGGATATCTACCCGGAACTTAATCGTTCTCTGGATTACATTAAAAAGGTCGTTTTTAATGAGGAAAAAGCATTTTCATCGACCCTTAAGGCCGGACTTGAGATTCTTGAAGAAGCGGTTGATAAAATCAAAAAAGAAAAACAGACGGTCATAAACGGAGATATTGTTTTTAAACTTTATGATACATTTGGTTTTCCGGTTGACCTGACAAATGATATCGTGCGGGAGCACGATATCTCAGTAGACATCGCCGGTTTCGAGAAAGAAATGGAACAGCAGAAAAAAAGGGCACGCAAGGCCTGGAAGGGTTCCGGGGATGACAAGGTCGCCAATATATATAATGAGGTTCTTCCAGCAAGTATCCCGATTGATTTTACCGGTTATGATGAAGATGAAAGCAGCTCCGAAGTCATAAATATGATTGTTGACAATTCTCTTGTTAACGAAGCATTAAAAGGGACTGAGGTTCAGATCGTTTCAGGAGAAACACCCTTCTACGGAGAGTCCGGCGGACAGGTCGGTGATCAAGGTGTGATAACGGGTAATGGATTTACAATTAAGGTCACTGATACCTTAAAACCGGTGCCCGGTCTGACCGTTCACAAGGGGGCAGTCGTAGAAGGAAAGGTTCATAAGGGTGACAGTGTTACCTTGAGTGTTGATGTCCCAAGGCGCAGGGCAATCGCAAACAATCATACGGCAACCCATATTCTTCAGGCCTCATTAATAAAAGTTCTGGGAAATCATGTTAAACAGTCGGGCTCACTGGTAACGCCGGATCGTCTGCGTTTTGACTTTACTCATTTTGAATCCATAAAAAAACAGGACTTAAGAACGGTTGAAGACCTGGTGAATGAACATATCCGTAAAAACATCACCCTTGAGGTAAAGGAGCTGCCTGTTAAGGACGCCATGAAAATGGGTGCAACGGCTCTTTTTGGTGAAAAGTACGGAGATAAGGTGAGGGTGGTTGATATCCCTGAGTACAGTATGGAGCTCTGCGGTGGCAGCCATGTCTCTTGCACCGGTGAGATCGGTCTGTTCAAGATTGTAAGTGAGGGTGCGGTGGCTGCAGGCGTGAGACGGATCGAAGCGGTCACCGGGAACACGGCAATTGACTTTATCCGGAAGGAAGAAGATATTCTTTCAAGCCTTTCGGATCTGCTTAAGACAGAGCCGAGGATGCTGGTGGACCGGGTTGGGCGTATCCTGTCTGATAGTCGGGGGATGGAGAAAGAGATCGAGAAGTTCAAGGGACAGGCGATTTCAAAGCAGGCGGATTCTATCCTTGATAAAAAAGAAGAGATATTTGGATATTGTGTAATATCATCCCGGATTGATCCGATAAACCCGAAAGCCATGCGGGATTACGGGGACAAACTGCGGGATAAGATGGATATGAACAGTATTATTTTGCTGGGAACAGAATTTGAAGGTAAGGCACACCTTTTGGCTATGGTGAAAAAAGATAAGAAGGATAAGGTTTCTGCCGGAACCATGATCAAGGAGATTGCGCCGATTGTTGGCGGTAGAGGTGGCGGGAGGCCGGATATGGCACAGGCCGGCGGCAGTGAACCGCAAAAGATTGATGAAGCCCTTGGAAAAGCCTGTGAGTTAATTGAAAAACTCAGCAGGGAAGAGAGTTAAAAGAAAAGCCACTTATTCTTTTTGCTTTTATCCTCTTTTTCATTTTTATCTTTTTCCTCAGATTTTTCTTTTTGAACAGGCGTTTGTCCGGTTAGAGCTCTTGCCCTGGCAGTATATTCGCTTTCAGGATATTTGTTAGTCAGCAGCTCAACTATTTTGGTGCAGCGCCGGGTGTTTCCGGATTCAAAGTCAGCCTGGGCAATATGATAATATATTTTTGACTTGTCAATGGCTTTTGGATATTGCTTTAATACTTTGGTGAAACGTTCAGTGGCGCCTTTATACTTTTTGTTTGTAAGATAGAACTGTCCAACAAGAAATTCATGTTCAGCAATCTGTTTTTTAGCTTCAGACATTTTGCACATTGCTTTTCCGGTGTATGGGCTTTCGGGGTAAAGTTCTATAAGTGACTGGAAATACTCAACGGCTTCGAGTGCTGCTGTCTGGTCTCTGTCCGTTGAAAGTAATTGCTCAAAGTGACAGATGCCCGTCATATATATGCTGTAGGGCACGTTTGGATTATTCGGATGGAGACGCTTGAAATTATCATAATAATGAATTGCCAGTTCGAGTTCATCCTGAAGAAAATGGCAGTCGCCCAGACGCAGTTCAGCAATAGTTGCATAAGGGCTAACGGGAAATTTTTCTTTTAACTCTTCAAAAGAGGGCGCAGCCTCAAAGTAGTTTCTGGCGTTAAACATTTTTAGTGCTTTATTGTAGTGCTGCTCAGCTTTGCCTTTAACTTTTTCTTTTTTTGTTTGCGGAGAAGTAGAGCATGAAACGAGGCAGGCGAGTACGACGAAAAGTGCTATAATAGTCTGTTTTTTCATGGGTATGTCCGTAATTGATATTAAACTGTTAATCGGTTATAGTTGCTAATATGTTTTTGATAGTGCCACGAATATGTGTGATTTGTCAAGGAGATGTGGCGGCCTTGTGAAAAGCGATATTTCTTAGGTGATATCACGGCGTGATTTTTAAAGAAAGGGTTTTTTTATGCAAAATTTAACAGCAGTCATACTTGCTGCGGGTATGGGTACCCGGATGAAATCAGATCTGGTTAAAGTCCTTCATCCCGTGGCAGGTGCTCCCATGCTTTTCTATCCTTTAAAAGCCGCAAAAGAGATCGGATGCAGCAGAATAATTATTGTCGCAGGTCACCAGAAGGATAAGGTCGAGTCTGCGTTTAAAGATGAGAATGTCCTGTTTGCATACCAGGAGGAGCCGCTGGGTTCCGGGCATGCTGTTATGGTTGCAGAATGCTGCTTTGATGATCTGGATGGAGATGTTCTTATCCTGTGCGGTGATGTTCCGCTTGTTAATTCCTCAAGCCTTGAAAAGTTTTTAACGCTTCATGAAAAAAACGATTCTGTTGTCAGTGTACTTTCCATTGTGCTTGATGAGCCTTTTGGCTACGGCAGGATCATCAGAGGTGAAAATGGGGAGTTTACCGGTATTGTGGAAGAAAAGGACGCAACAGACAAGCAGAGAAAGATCTCAGAAATAAACACGGGTATCTACTGCTGTAAAGCCTCTTTTCTTTTTGACGCGCTTAAAAATATTGGAACTGATAACAAGCAGGGTGAGTATTATCTTCCGGATATTATCTCAATTGCTGCGGGCTTCGGAAAAAAAGTTCAGGCAGTAAAAACAGATGATCCCATGGAAGTTAAAGGCGTAAATGACCGGATTGACCTTTCAGAGGTTGAAAAGGAGATGAGAAGGCGGATAAACTTATACCATATGGCGGAAGGGGTTACCCTCATGGATTCTTGCTCAACCTTGATTGATGCCGGCGTAACTATCGGTAGAGATACGGTTGTTTATCCGAACAATATTATCAAGGGAAAATCTTCAATCGGTTCGGGGACCCTTGTGGAATCGAATTCTGTGATTACGGACTCTAATATTGGAAATAATGTGCACATTAAACCGTCATGTGTCATTCAGGAAGCTTCTGTTAAAAATAATGCTGCTGTCGGTCCATTTGCTCATCTTAGGCCGCAGGCGGTTATTGGTGAGGATGCCAGAGTCGGCAATTATGTGGAAGTGAAAAAATCAACAATCGGCAAAGGTTCAAAAGCCAGTCACCTGACATATATCGGGGACGCAACAATTGGTGATGGTGTGAATGTTGGGGCCGGAACGATTACCTGCAATTATGACGGAAAGAACAAACATCAGACAATTATCGAAGACGGTGTTTTTATAGGCAGTAACACAGCTCTGGTCGCACCTGTTAAGATCGGGAAAAACGCTCTGATCGGCGCGGGTTCCACCATTACAAAAGACATTCCGGATAATGCACTTGGGGTGACCCGGGTCAGGCAGGTCAACTACAATAATTATTTCAGGGCCGGTTCAAAAAAAGACACTGACAAAAAATAAGAAGAATGCAGCGCAGCACCAAGTTGCCCCGGTTTGCCGGGGGGGGATAATAATTATATAAACATTTTTCAGGGGAATTCCTTATGTGCGGTATCGTCGGCTATACGGGTGTAAAAAAACCCAGAGATATCCTGGTGGAGGGCCTTAAGCGTCTGGAGTACAGAGGTTATGATTCTGCAGGTGTTGCAATATTTGATAATGAAAAAATAAGGGTATGCCGGTGTGAAGGTAAAATAGCTGATTTGGAAAAGGTCCTTGTCGGAGAAACGTTTGACGGAAAAACCGGAATAGGGCATACCCGCTGGGCAACGCACGGCAGGCCGTCTGAAGCAAATGCCCATCCCCATCTTTATGAAGGTATTGCCGTTGTCCATAATGGTATTATTGAAAACTATGTTGAACTGAAAAAAATGCTTAAAGATGAGGGGGGAATATTTTCCTCGGAAACTGACAGTGAGGTTCTAGCCCATCTTTTTGTCCGGTTCTTAAAAAAGGGACGTTCTTTTGAAGACGCGGTAAGAGAAGGGCTTGCCATGGTCAGAGGGTCTTATGCTGTGGCTGCTATTTTAGAATCCGAGCCAAAAAGGCTTGTTGCCGCAAGAAATGAGAGTCCGCTTATCCTGGGACTTGGGAAAAATGAAAATTTTGTTGCCTCTGACATTCCCGCAATTCTTTCTCACACCCGGGATATGGTTTTTTTAAATGATGGTGAGATGGCTATTCTTACCGCGGAACGTGTTGAAATAAAAACCCTCGAAGGCCGCCCGGTTGAGAGAGCGTCGACGCATATTACCTGGGATCCGATGATGGCGGAAAAGGACGGTTATAAACATTTTATGCTGAAAGAGATATTTGAACAGCCCCGCGCAATCATTGATACGTTGCGGGGCCGAATTTCAGAGGATACCTGCGATGTGTTTCTTGACGGGGTAAGTCTTGAGCCGGATGAAATAAAAAATATTAATAAGGTTTGTTTTATTGCCTGCGGAACATCCTACTATGCAGGCCTCGTGGGAAAATTCATGCTTGAGGACATGGGCCGGATACCGGCTGAAGTTGACCTTGCTTCCGAGTTCAGGTATCGCGATCCGTTGGTGGATGATAAAACGCTTATCGTCCTTATTTCACAGTCCGGCGAAACCGCAGATACCCTGGCGGCGATGCGGGAGGGAAGGAAAAAAGGAGCAAAACTTCTTTGTATCTGTAATGTTGTGGAAAGCTCACTTGCGCGGGACTGTGATCATGTCCTTTATACGCATGCCGGGCCGGAAATCGGAGTGGCATCAACCAAGGCGTTTACCAGTCAGATCGTAGCGATTTTTCTTTTGTCGTTTTATCTCGGAAGAAAAAAAAATAATTTAAATAATGAAAGAGCAAAAGATCTGCTTTTAAATCTTGTAAAATTGCCGCGGCTTATTGAAAAAGTACTGGACCTGGAGCCCGCAATTAAAGAGGTTGCGGAAAAATTTGCTGATGCCAGAGATTTTCTTTATCTGGGCAGGGGGATTAATTATCCCATAGCGCTTGAGGGCGCGTTAAAGCTGAAAGAGATTTCCTATATCCATGCTGAAGGTTATCCTGCCGGTGAGATGAAACATGGTCCCATAGCGCTTATTGATGAGGACATGCCGGTTGTTACGCTTGTTCCGGGTGATCGTGTGTATGAAAAAATAGTCAGTAATATCGAGCAGGTAAAGGCACGCAAGGGAAGAGTTATTGCTGTTGCGATAGAAGGTGACCAGGAGATAGCAAAAAAAGCGGATTATGTGATCTATATACCGGATGCAGATCCGGTTTTAATGCCGATTGTCATGGTTGTCCCGCTTCAGCTTTTTGCCTATCAGGTGGCAGTTTTTAAAGGAACGGATGTTGACCAGCCGAGAAATCTGGCGAAAAGTGTAACGGTTGAATAATTATTGTTTTAATAGATGTCATTTTGTGTTTAATCTCTAATGCTGATTGTTGAAAAATATGAAAACTTACTTAAGAATTATTAATTATTCAAAGCCTTACATAAGATACTTTGTGGGAGCTGTTTTCTGCATGCTAATCCTTGCCGGTGCAACCGGTGCTATTGCTTATCTTGTGGAGCCTGCGATTGACAAGGTTTTCAAAGGAAAAGATTTTGTAATGCTTTGTCTTGTTCCGGTTTTGATCGTTGTTCTGTACCTGATTAAAGGGCTTGCCGATTTTGGTCAGGCCTATCTTATCGGAAATGTCGGCAGCCGGGTGGTTGTTGATATTCAGGATGAAGTTTATCAGCATATTCAGACGCTTTCGCTTTCTTTTTTTTCCAGGACTTCAACCGGTATGATCATGTCGAGGATAAGTAATGATGTTTCTATCCTGCAGCGCACAGTGTCATCTTCGGTGATGAAGGTCCTGAAAAACTTTTTTATGATCATAGCGCTTGCCGGCGTTGCTTTTTATCAGAACTGGAAGATGATGCTGTTTTGTCTCATTATTTTCCCCGGTCTTATCCTTCTGGTGACAAAACTCGGGAAAAAGAGCAGGAGATACAGTAAACGCGGACAGGAAAAAATGGGTAAAGTCAGCACTTTTCTTGATGAGACAATATCCGGGAATCAGACGGTTAAGGCGTTTTGTATGGAGGATTATGAGGTTAAGGGGTTTTTTAAGGAAACGGAAAGACTTCTTAATGTTAATTTGAAAAGTATAAAAGTCGATATTCTTGCTTCTCCCCTGATGGGGATTTTTGGCGGAATACTGGTTTCGGCCATTATCTACTATGGTGGGTCCCAGGTGATAAGGGATCAAATGACCACGGGTAAGTTCTTTTCCTTTGTTACGGCGCTTGCCATGCTTTATAAACCCGTAAAAAGTTTTGCCAATGAAAACATAAAAATACAAAAAGGCATTGCTGCGGCAATACGGGTGTTTGAACTTCTTGATATTATTCCTGATATCAAAGATTCTCACGGGGCGGTTCCGCTGCCGGTGCTGAAAAATTCAATAGAGTTTAAGGATGTTTCTTTTCAATATGAGGATACTCCTGTTTTAAAAAAACTGAACTTTGAAGTCAAAAGAGGGGATATTCTGGCTATTGTGGGACACAGTGGTGTGGGGAAAAGCACGATAGCAAACCTACTGTTAAGGTTTTATGATGTTAATGACGGCGGTATATATTTTGACGGTATAAATATTAAAGATGTACAGATGAAGTCTTTAAGAGACCAGATCGCTTTTGTGACTCAGGAAACGCTTCTTTTTAATGACACCATTCGGAACAATATTGCTTATGGCGGGAAAGAGATGTCAGAGGAAAAGATCATTAATGCTTCAAAGGCTGCTTATATACATGATTTTATCATGTCGCTTCCCGAAGGATATGACACCTTGACCGGTGAAAAGGGCGTGATGCTTTCAGGCGGGCAGTGCCAGCGTATATCAATTGCACGTGCGATCGTGAAAGATGCTCCCATTCTGGTGCTTGATGAGGCAACGTCATCTCTTGATTCTCGTTCTGAACAGGAAGTTCAAAAAGCGCTTGAAAACCTGATGGAGAACCGTACCTCCTTTTTAATTGCCCACCGTCTTTCAACTGTCAGGAATGCCCATAAAATTATTGTGATGTCAGAGGGGGAAATAATTGAATCGGGCAGTCACGAAGATCTTATCGGTCACCAAGGTGTTTATAACACACTGGTTGGAATTCAAAGCGGATATTCTCAAGAAACGGAAAGCGCTGCCAGTGAGCTTGATGCGGACGGTACTCACTAATTTTAAAGCGCAATGGATCCGCTGCTTGTTTTTGATGCTGTTTAGAGTTTGCGGCTTAAGTGTGATGGTCAATTGACTGTTTTTAAGCTCAAAATCCTTTAATTTTTCAGGTATTATTTAAAAACTCTGATTTTGTATTCAAAACCCTCTCTTTAAGAAAAAAACACCGGTTATCTAAACTATTGAGAAAGCCATAACTATTCTAAATATCTTGACATATTTCGTTAAAAAACGTAATATTTAAAAATTGCGTAAAATTTAGGGTGAAGACATTACTGTTAAAAAAACAGCGAGAGTGGCGGAATGGCAGACGCACTGGATTTAGGATCCAGCGGGTAACACCGTGGGGGTTCAAGTCCCCCCTCTCGCATAATTAAAGGAGTCTAAACTAAACATGAAAGTAGATGTTATAAGTGTAAATGATGTTGAAAAAAGGATGACCGTCTGCATTTCTGCGGATTTGGTTGACAGTGAAATTGATAATACCTACAACGGCTTAAAAAAAGAGGTTAAAATCAAGGGGTTTAGGCCCGGAAAAGTTCCTCTTGCGATACTCAAGAAGCATTTTAAAGCGCAGGTTGAAGAGGACGTTATTCAAAAGATCGTCAGTGATTCCTATCCAAAGGCTCTGGACGAAGCAAAGGAAAGGCCTGTTTCTCAGCCTAAAATCGAGAATGGCGTTATTGAACAGGGTAAGGACTTTACTTATACAGCCGTTTTTGAGGTAAAACCTGAAATTGATATTAAGGGTTATGAAGGTCTGGAACTTGAGAATGAAAAGGTTGAGATTAATGACGAAGATGTCGATAAGGAAATAGAAACGCTTAGAAACAGTTATGCTACACTTAAAGAGGTAGAGGGAAGACCTGTTAATAAGGGAGACAGTGTGCTGGTGGATTATGAAGGAACGGTCGATGGCGAACCTCTTCCTCAGGGCAAACAGAAGGATTTTTCCCTGGAAATCTCTGAAGAGGCTTTTATTCCCGGTTTTTCCGACCCTATTATAGGAATGAACAAGGGTGAACAGAAAAATTTTTCCATTGATCTTCCGAAAGATTACGGTGATGAGAAGCTGTCAGGCAAAAAAGCGGAGTTTAGCCTTACTTTAAATGCGATCAAAGAAAAATCGTTGCCTGAGCTGGATGACGAGTTTGCCAAGGATCTTGGAGATTATAAGGATATTCAGGAACTTAAAGCTAAATTTAAAGAATCAATGCTTGAAAGAAAACAACAGAAGTCTGAGGGTGATTTAAGGGAAAAGATCTTTGACGCGTTAATTGAAAAAAATAGTTTTGAAGTCCCTAAAAAAATGGTTGAGGCCCAGGCAAAAAATATGATAATGGAAATGCAGCAGATGTTTACTGCTCAGGGCATGAATATGTCTGATATGGGCCAGAGCCCGGATCAGTTAATTGAAAATTATAAGCAGCCTGCTGAAAAACAGGTAAGATCAGCCCTTATTCTTGAAGCCGTGGCAAAAAAGGAAAATCTTGTTGCAGAGAAAGAGGAGATCGAGGCAAAATACGAAGAGCTTGCCAAACAGGTGGGCAAAGATGTTGATTTTGTAAAAGACAAGGTGTCAGATGATATGATAGAACCTCAGGTCCTTGAGAAAAAAGCACTGGATCTTATTATTGCAAAGGCAAAAATTATAGAAAAGTAGAAAGAGCGATCTCTTATGAACAAAAATATGCCGGAGACAATGCAGCTTGTACCCATGGTTGTGGAACAGACGAACAGGGGTGAGCGTGCTTATGATATTTATTCAAGACTTTTAAAGGATAGAATTGTTTTTATGGGCGGTCAGGTGGATGATCATGTGGCCAATATCATCATTGCCCAAATGCTGTTTCTGGAGTCGGAAGATCCGGAAAAAGAGATTCATCTTTATGTGAATTCTCCCGGCGGACATGTTACCGCGGGTCTTGCCATTTACGATACCATGCAGTACGTAAAATGTGATGTGTCAACCCTGTGCTTTGGTCAGGCGGCCAGTATGGGTGCTCTGCTTCTTGCCGCCGGGGCAGACGGAAAAAGATATGCGTTGCCGCATTCCAGGATAATGATTCACCAGCCAATGGGCGGGTTCCAGGGACAGGCGACAGATATTGATATTCATGCAAAAGAAATACTGCGCATGAGAGAAGCGCTTGACAACATTTTGGTTAAACATACCAAACAGCCCGCTGATAAGCTCCATAATGATACGGAAAGAGACTATTTTATGAGCGGGGAACAAGCAAGAGAATACGGGATCATTGATAAGGTAATCACCAACAGGGACCTGTCGTAAAGTTATCTAAACAGTAACCGTGAGAGGATAAAAAATGGCGACAAAAAAAGGATCAGGGAAACAAAGTCATCTCTTCTGCTCATTTTGCGGTAAGAGTCAGGAGGAAGTCAAAAAACTTGTAGCCGGTCCGTCAGTTTATATATGCGATGAATGTATAGAGCTGTGCAATGATATTATTGCTGAGGAGCAGAAAGAGGCGCTGTCCAAAAAACGGGACTCTGTTCCCAACCCCCATGAGATCAAAAAGTTTCTTGATCAGTATGTTATCGGTCAGGAAAAAGCCAAAAAAGTTCTTTCTGTTGCAGTGTATAATCATTATAAACGAATCGAATATAAGGGAGATAAGGATGATGTTGAACTGCAGAAGAGCAATATCCTCCTCATCGGCCCGACCGGCACCGGTAAGACCCTGCTTGCGCAGACGCTTGCCAGAATGCTGGATGTTCCGTTTACCATCGCTGATGCAACTTCTCTAACCGAGGCAGGATATGTGGGCGAGGATGTTGAGAATATTATCTTAAGTTTACTTCAGTCGGCAGATTACAATATTGAACGTGCTTCCCGCGGAATCGTTTACATAGACGAGATCGATAAGATTTCCAGAAAATCTGACACACCGTCTATTACCCGGGATGTGTCAGGAGAGGGCGTTCAGCAGGCACTGCTTAAAATAATTGAGGGAACCATTGCCAATGTGCCTCCGAAGGGCGGACGGAAACATCCCCAGCAGGATTTTCTGCAGGTAAACACCGCAAATATTCTTTTTATCTGCGGTGGGGCTTTTAACGGACTTGAAAGTATTATTGAACAAAGAGTCGGTAAAAAGACGATCGGTTTTGGTGCAGTGTTAAAAAGTACGAAGAAGAGAGATGTGGGTGAGGTGATTTGTGAGGTGCAGCCCGAAGACCTGATTAAACATGGTCTGATTCCTGAATTTGTGGGAAGGCTTCCTGTGGTGGCCACCTTAAATAATCTTGATGAAGAAGCTTTGGTCGAGATACTCACACGGCCTAAAAATGCGCTTACCAAGCAGTATGAAAAATTGTTTGAGCTTGAGAATGTTAAACTCCGGTTTAACGAGGATCTGCTTGAAGTTGTTGCAAAAAAGGCAATAGAGCGCAAATCGGGTGCCAGGGGACTGCGTGCGATACTTGAAGATATTATGCTTGATATTATGTATGATCTTCCTTCCAACAACAACATAGAAGAATGTATTATCAACAGTGATGTCTTAACGAAAAAGGCAAAGCCGATTATGGTCTATGCTAATAAGAAAGAATCTGCATAGTTTATATGTAGGAGGCTGTCCGACAAAAGACTTCTGCTGCGATCGGCTGTACATTCCGCTGGCCGTGTTGGAAAGGCCAAAAACATCTTCAGCGTAGCTATCACTAAGCCTCTGGTGTTTTCGTCCCTTCCGCCTTACCAACGAAATGTTCGCTCAATCTCGCGACGAAGCCATTCTCGAACAACCTCCCGGAAGCACTTTTCTTAAATGTTCAGTTCTGTGCTGCAGAAAGTTACTTTTCCGGTATTTTTAAACTTTTCATTTGACCTTGATGCTGGACTCTGAGCGTGTTAATACTAAGACAGGATGTCCAGCATGGTAAGCTCCGGCCCGCGCCTTTTTTAGAGCAGTTTCTTTTTTAATATAGCCCCAAGGCGACTGTATCAATAGTTTGAACGGTTTAATGAATTAACATAAAATTTCAAAGTTCAAATTAAAAATGCCAAATAAAACTGAAAAACACCAATGCCAAATTCTAAAATCTTTAATAAAGGACAGATAAGGTGATTTTTAGATCTCAAAAAGAGAACAATACTTCTATCATGATGATGCCGTTAAGGGACATTGTGGTTTTTCCTCACATGGTCGCATCACTTTTTGTGGGACGTCAGAAATCGATTAATGCCGTTGAAGAAGCGCTTAAGGGAGATAAAAAGATATTTCTAGCCACCCAGAAGGATTCTACTGTTGATAATCCTGAAGAGGAAAATATGCATCTTATCGGGTCGGTCTGTACCATTCTGCAGATGCTAAAGCTTCCCGACGGCAGCGTGAAGGTCCTGGTTGAAGGTGTAAAAAGATGCCGGATGAAAAAGTTTATCCTTGGTGAAAATTACTTTTCAGCTGTGATTGAAGCGCTTGAAGAAGATGCTGCGGATACACCCGAAATAAAAGCGCTTGTGAAAATAGTTTTTTCCACCCTTGATGAATATATGAAGTTTAACAAGCGTATTTCAAAGGAGGTCCATGCAAAGGTTACCTCGATCAGCGATCCTTCCAAACTGGCAGATATTTTAGCGCCTCAGCTCAACTTAAAGCTTTATGAAAAACAGGAATTGCTTGATATTATCGAACCGAAAGAAAGACTTGAAAAGATATACAGTTCCATGGAAGCAGAACTGGGCATGTTTCGGGTTGAAAAGAAGATAAAGACCAGGGTCCGGAAGCAGATGGAAAAGAGCCAGAAGGACTATTATCTTACTGAACAGATGCGAGCGATTCAGAAAGAGATGGGCGATAAGGATGAAAAGACCAGTGAGCTAAATGAGCTTGAGGAAAAACTGGAATCAAAGGGGTTAAGTAAAGAAGCAAAAGCCAAGGTTGATAAAGAGATCAAAAAATTAAAGATGATGCCTCCCATGTCTGCTGAAGGAAATGTGGTGAGGAACTACATAGACTGGATGTTGTCGCTGCCGTGGGGTGAGAAATCTGAACTCAAGATGGATATTGATGCGGCTGAAAAGATATTAAATGAAGATCACTACGGCTTAAAGGATCCGAAAGAACGCATCCTGGAATATTTAGCTGTCCAGAGCCTGGTGAAAAAGATAAAAGGCCCCATCATCTGTTTTGTGGGTCCTCCCGGAGTGGGGAAGACATCCCTTGCAAAATCTATTGCAAGAGCAGCCGGACGGAAATTTGTACGCCAGTCTCTTGGCGGAGTCAGGGATGAAGCTGAGATCAGGGGGCACAGACGGACATATATAGGAGCGCTCCCGGGAAAGATTCTTCAGTCGCTTAAAAAAGCAGGTACAGATAACCCGGTTTTTCTGCTGGATGAGATCGATAAAATGAGCAAGGACTTCCAGGGGGATCCGGCCTCTGCTCTGCTTGAAGTTTTAGATCCGGAGCAGAACAATACCTTTAATGACCATTATATTGATGTTGATTATGACCTGTCGCAGGTGCTGTTTATTACCACGGCAAATACGCTGCAGGGTATTCCGCCGGCCCTTCAGGACCGGATGGAAGTGATAAGGATTTCAGGTTATATGGAAAGTGAAAAACTTTCAATTGCAAAACAGTTTCTGATCGCAAAACAGAAAGAGGCAAACGGGCTGAAAGCGGATAACCTTGTTTTTACGGATAATTCAGTTCTTGAGCTTGTGAGACGGTATACCCGGGAAGCGGGGGTCAGAAACCTAGAACGGGAGATCGCATCGATCTGCCGTAAAGTGGCCATAAAGGTTGTTCGGGGCGGCAAGGAAACAGAAGTTAAAGTTGAGAAACACTCCATTGAAAAGTATTTGGGGATCCCCAGATTTCGGTACGGCATCGCTGAAGAGAAAGATAAGATCGGCATCACCACTGGTCTTGCGTGGACAGAGGTCGGCGGAGAACTTCTGGTGATTGAAGTGGCCACCATGCCGGGCAAAGGGAATCTGAGTATTACCGGAAAGCTCGGAGATGTTATGAAAGAGTCTGCCCAGGCAGCCATGAGTTATGTGCGTTCCCGGGCAGCTATGCTTGGGCTGTCAGATGAGCTGTATCATCACATGGATATCCATATCCATGTGCCTGAAGGGGCGATTCCGAAAGACGGTCCTTCAGCAGGAACGGCCATAACAACATCTATTGTGTCCGCTCTCACCCGGATAAGGGTTAAAAAGGATATTGCCATGACCGGTGAAATAACTCTGCGCGGCAGGGTGCTGCCCATCGGTGGATTAAAGGAAAAAATATTTGCCGCTCACCGGGGGCTGATTACCACGGTGATCATTCCCAGAGAAAATGAACGGGATTTAAAGGATATTCCTGATAAAATACTGAAGAAGGTCAACATTATTATGGTTGATCATCTGGATGAAGTGTTAAAACAGGCCCTGGTTCTTGATGACCCGGAGAATTTTCTTCAGATGAATGAGGAAATCTCCCATTTTTTCGCTGAAAAAACGGAGACAGTCCATCCGCCGCAGTAGGGGGTTGAAACGGTGATGCTTTTTATTAAAGAATCTTAATGGTTTAGTAAAAGCTTCAGGTGTAAGGCGCACAAATCTGAAGGAGTGAGACGTACGAATCTGTACGTTGGAAGGACTAAAGATGTCGTGCAACACCGCAGATGGATTTTTAATAAGCCATTACATTTCTTGATTGACATCTATTCGAAGTTATTGTAATATTTAAAATTATTAATCGCTGGGTTTGGGCGGTTAGCTCAGTTGGGAGAGCATCGGCCTTACAAGCCGAGGGTCACTGGTTCGAGCCCAGTACCGCCCACCAAGTTAAAAAGGGTGATTAATGAGTTAAGGTAATACCGGGGGCGTAGTACAGTTGGTTAGTACGTTGGCCTGTCACGCCAAAGGTCGCGAGTTCGAGTCTCGTCGTCCCCGCCATATTTAAAAAAGGGATTTTCCGAAAGGAAAGTCCCTTTTTTTATTGTTTTTAATTAAATTAGGGACACTTCCCTATTATGTTGACAAGGTCTGAAAAAGCATATAGACATTATTTATGCTGCGAATAGCCCGTATAACAGCAATAAAATCCTGGCAGTAAAACTTGGAGAGGATAATCCCTTTTTTTGCATATCCTGAAGAAATAAGAAAAATAATCTATACGACCAATGCAATTGAGTCGATGAATAATACTTTAAAAAAGACTATAAAAAACAGGGCCTCTTTTCCAAATGATGAGGCTGCTTTGAAATTGCTTTATTTATCCTTGAAAAATATTATATAAAAGTGGACAATGCCCCTAAGGAATTAGGTAAGGCTTTGAATCAATTTGCTATTATTTTTAAAGAAGGGATGCCCTAATCATGAAAAAGAAAATTCATTTACACAGAATATCTGACACTCTCAAATACTGTTTTAAATAATTATCTTTACAATAGAGAAATCATCCTCAAACTGTTCAGACTGCTGATAATTCTGAACAAACTTGACCAAACTGTCAAGGTTTCCATCACTTTCACTTGACAGTTTACAAAGTTCAGCGCTGAACTCGCTGTATTCCATAATCTTTTCATCGGCATTAAAAACTTCATAGGTACCGTCACTGAAATAATAAAGGTAATTAATCTCATCCAGTTTACAAACATCACTGACAAAGACAGCATCCAGAAAACCACCTATAATAAACCCCTTTGTCTGAAGCTCTCTAATCTTTAGATGTGAAGCATCCGGACCCGAAACTAACACCGCAGGAGGATGTCCGCCGCTTGAATAGGTTATTTCTCTAGTCTCAACATTAAAAACACCATACCAGATTGTAAAATAAAGACCGTTATGATTATCCATTTGAAAGTTTTCATTAAGCCCTGCCAGAACATTCTCAGGTTTTTTAAAATCAACATTAGGCAGAGACTGGGACCTTAATACATTCATTGCAGAAATTGAAAGTAAGGCCGCGCCAACCCCATGTCCGCAAACATCAAGTAGATACATGGCAAGATGCTTATCATCAATCCAGTAATAATCAAAGGTATCACCTCCAAGTGAGGTAGAAGGAATAAACCGCCAATCAGTTTTTATTTTACCGTCAATTGGCAAAGGAAGGAGTGATCGCACGTATTCCGCAGCCTGTGACAGTTCGGCATTCAGTTCTTTTTGACTTTCAATAAGCGCCAGGTGGGCCTCGTTTCTTTCTATCAGATTGATATAACCATTAGAATGGTGTCTTATTCTTGCAATCAGTTCTATCTTATCGGGAAGTTTAACCAGATAATCATTTGCGCCAAGAGAAAAAGCCTCGGCCTTTATTTTTGGGTCTTCTTTAGTTGATAGAACAAGCAGGGGGATATCCTTCAGTTTTTCATTCGCTCTAAAAAATTTAACCAGGGTCAAACCGTCGATATCAGGCATGACAAGGTCCTGGAGAATTACTGTGGGGCTAAATTCAATTGCAGTCTTTATGGCACAGGATGGGTCCTGAATTGATTTATATTCTATGTCCTTATCTTCCGCGAGCATTCTCCTCACCGCTTCTCCAATAATCATCTGGTCATCAATTAGCAGAACTTTTATTTTCCTTTTGTCCATGATTTCCCTTTATTTATATGTTAGATAGAATTATTTATTTTCTTTCAGATAACTGTTTATCCTTTTTGCAATAAAATTAATGTCCAGAACTTCTTTTGCAGCTCCAAGATTAATAGCTGATTTTGGCATACCAAAAACAATACAACTGTTTTCATCCTGAGCAATTGTATGCCAGCCACATTCAGACAAAAATTTAAGGCCTTGCGCTCCATCATTTCCCATACCGGTTAAAAGAATGGCTATAGATTTGTGTGGCCAGTTTACCGCAATACTTTTAAAAAAAACATCTACAGATGGACGGTAACTTATATTACTAAAAGAATCTGTATAGGCTAACTTTAAATCGGTACCTATTACCATGTGATTATCAGTTGCAGCCACATAAACTTTTCTATTTTCAACCTGCATCCCATTTTCAATCTTTATAACATCAAGTGGACTTTGGCTGTTAAGCCATTCAATTAAACCTTTAGCAAATTTTGAATTTATGTGCTGTACAATAATTATTGCGGCATCAATATTATGTTCCAATCCGGTTAATATTTCCAAAAGTGCTTTTGGTCCACCGGTGGATGCGCCGATTAAAATAAGATTTGGAAGCTTATGGTGTGCATCTTTACGTTCCTTCCGGACATTCTTATTTTTAAATATTTCCGTGTCTATTTTTCTTGAAAGTTTTTTAATATTATTAATTTTAAAAAGCAGTTTATCTCCACCGAAAATCCTCCCATTACTCTTAAAAACAGGGGTTTCAACTACGTCAAGGGCACCCTTTCCCATTGCTTCAAATACTTTTGATTGATTGCCGTCTACAGTAGCAGTAACAACTAAAATCGGACAGGGAGAATCAGTCATTATTTTATCGGTAGCCTCAACACCGTTCATAACCGGCATTATCAGGTCCATTAAAATAACCTCCGGTATATCAACAGCACATTTCTCAACTGCCTGCCTGCCATCCATCGCAACCCATGAAATAATATTTTCGAAATCGGACATCACGACACGTTTCAGAATCTCAACAGCTATAGGGATATCATTGACAATCGCAATTCTCATTTCAAGGCTCGCCAATCAAGTCAATAACAGAATTCACAAGTTTATCATTAAAAAAATTACTCTTGGTAAGATAGTAATTCGCACCGGCATCAAGGCCTTTTAGTCTGTCAGCCTCACTATCCTTATAAGATACAATAATTACCGGTAGCGCCATTAATCTTTGATCATTTTTTATATGTGTTGTTAACTCAAAACCATTCATCCTTGGCATATCAATATCAGTTACAACCAGGTCATAACTGCCGGTCCGAACAGCATTCCAGCCATCCACACCATTTACCGCAGAATCAACGTGATAACCGTAATTTTCAAGGATTTTCCTTTCCATCTCACGCACAGTGATCGAATCATCAACAACAAGTATGGATTTAATTTTGTGCTTAAACTGTCTGTCTACTTTATCAATGCTGCGCAGTCTTTTTTCCAGCAAGATATTTTCAATAGAGCGCATTAAATCCTCTACATCAACAATCAAAAGAGGTGAACCGTCTGCCATGGTCGAAGCCGCGCTTATATTCTTTACCTTGCCAAGTCTTTTATCAAGTCTTTGAACAACTATATCTTTTTCTCCAATCAGAGAATCCACCACTAATCCATATTTAGTAAAGCTGTCTCCAATTAAAATCACATAGACTGAATTACTCTCAGAGCTTTGACTCTTAAATCCTAAAACCTGAGAAGCGTCAACCAAGCCAATATTTTTATTATCATAATTAAAATATTGTCTGCCCTCAACAATATTAATTTCATTAGTATTAATGACAAAACAGTGATCAATTCTAGAAATGGGGAAAGCATAGGGCTCTCCTGATATATCAACAAGAAGCGTGCGAATAACTGATAATGTCAGCGGAAGCTGCATGGTCATAGTTGTGCCTTTTCCGGTTTCAGAAGAAACTCTAACCACACCACCGACCTCATAAACCATATTCTGAACGACATCAAGTCCAACACCTCTACCTGATATTTCAGAAACCTTATTAGTTGTTGAAAAGCCCGGAAGGAACATGAACTCAAGCAGTTCAGAATCATTTAAGGTTTGTGCCACATCAGCGGTTGCAAGATTCTTCTTAATAATTTTATCCCGCAAACTGCTGTAATCAACACCTCTACCATCATCTGATACCTGAACAATCAACATTCCTGACTTATGGTAAGCATTAATTTCAACAAGTCCATCCTGGGGCTTATTAAGAGCTTTTCTTTCATCCGGAGATTCAATTCCATGGTCAACAGAATTTCGCAGAATATGATTTAAAGGAGCTTCAAGCTTTTCAAGTATATCTCTGTCAACTTCAGTGGACTTGCCTGAAATCACAAACATAATATTTTTACCGAGTTTCTTTGCCAAATCCCTCATCATTCGTGAAAAGGCATGCACACCATCATTAAAAGGTCTCATCCTGATCTTAACAACTTCTCTGCTTAACTGGTCAGATAATGAGGGCAACTTCATTGCGAAAGACTCAAATTCATTTATACGGTCAATAAAGGACTGATTAATCTCACTCTGTTTATTTCTGAGTTCATAGTAATAATTTTTAATATTTATGTCGATTAGTTTGACATCAAGTGATTCATTAATTTTGTTTATAATCCTGGAAAGATCATCATGTTGCTTTTTTAGATGAAGAAGTGATTTTGAATAAGGTTCAAGATAACCAACCTCAACGAAAAATTCTCCTGCAAGGCCCATTAGACTGTCAAGATTCTCAGCCGTAACTCTCACCACACTGGCTCTGTCTTCTGCTTCAACAACTTTTTTATTTTCTTCAGATTTTACTTGCTTATCAAAATCAGTATTATTTTCAGGATTAACTATCTTCTCATTTTCTACTTCTGGCACGACTTCATCATCGGATTCTTCAAGGGTATCAAGAAGTGAGGTTAACCTTTCGAACTCATCAGAATTATCTTTAACCCATGTTTCAATCTCCTTAACAGAAATCTCGGATAAATTCTTCAGAGAATCTATTGCTTCAAATAATTTATCTATTTGAGTGGTATTAAATCTAAGCTTACCCTCCTGAAGATTAACAAAGTAGTCCTCCATCTTATGCGCGAGGTTAACAACCGGATCAAGCTGAACAATCCGTGCGGCGCCCTTTATTGAATGCGAGGAACGCATCAATTTTTCCAGCCATTCTTTTTCTTCTGTGTCTTTTTCCAGAGCAAGAAGACCGTCTGATAGTACTGAAATATTATTCTCAAGTTCAATCCTGAAAAGATCAATCATTGAAAAATCTGAATATTCATTACTCATAGTAAAACTTTATTAAATAATTACTGTATTTAATGAACGATTTAAAACGTCACTATCAATCTGTGCGACAGTTTTACCATTCCAGGCAAACGTACCAATTGTAAATTTATCTTTAGACTTTTCTACGGTCTTGGGTAACTCTTTCAGTTCATCCCTGCTATATCGGTAAATTTCCTGTACCTCATCCGCGATGAAAGCCCAGGAATTTCCGTCAAAATCAATCACAACCATTCTTTTGAAGATTTTTTTTGTTTTATCTACATAATCATCAAAATCATCAATACCCATTGTATTTTTAAGAGAAAAAAACAGGTTTAATTTACCCCGGACGTTTACAATTCCCTTAAAAATATCATTATTTAAACCGGGTACAGAATGTGCCTTAGTAACTTCAAGCACATGTAATACAAATTCAGATTTAACGGCAAGCCATTCAGATCCCAGTCTGAAGATCATTACAGACTCAATATTTTTTTTAACAATTTCCTTCTTAGCAGTAAGATGTTCTGACCATTCATCTATATAGCTAGTATCCGGAAGTCTACTAAATACCGCTCTTGCAGCAAGACTAAATTTATTACAGTTACGGCAATGGACTGCATGTTTTAGTTCCTCGCAACTTATATCGCCATGCACACCAATCCGGTTCCAGCAATCAACAATCTTTTTTATTTCATTACAGATAGGGTCACTTTTTCCCATCAAAAAACCTGTTATTTGTCATTTAATTTAAAGCTAGACTATTAATTGATCCGCTTGATTCTTTCAACGATTACTTTTTCATCATCTAATCTTTTTAACCGATTTAGAAGCAAGGCATAATGTGATAAGGTTTCAATATGACAAGGATCAATATACAAAGCCTTATTATAGTGTTTCTCTGCTTCAGAAAAATCACCTTTAAGTTCATCGATTAAACCGATAAGATAATAAGCATCGGATGAAGCAATGTTCTCTTTAAGATAAGCCTCACATAAAAGCCTTGCTTCTTCAAACAAGCCTATATCAGCAAGTTTTTTTGCTTCTAAAAGATTATCAACAGATTCAAGATCGCATTCTTTTTTACATACTTCTGAACAGGACTCGTCAACTGCATGTTGTACAGGTTGAATGTTATTCGTTAGTTTTACGAGTTTTAATTTAGTCGTTTTAAACTTTTCATTAAGACCCTCCTTTTTTTTCCTGAAAGCAAAAGACATGTTGTGCTGTACCGGCTCAAACCCTTCTGTAAGCATCAGGATATTTTCAGAATGTCCAACAAAAAGCAAGCCACTGTCATCAAGCAGATCTTTAAGATAGTCCAGAAGTTTTTTCTTTTTATCTATATTTAAATATATCAAAAGATTGCGACAGAAAATCACCTGGAACTTTTTATTAAACCTTGCTAACTTTTTATCAATAATATTTCCATGAGAAAAATTTACTTTATTTTTAATCTTATCAACTATTTCAAAAGTATCTCCTGCTTTAATAAAATATTTATTCTGTAAAGGAGTCATATTATCTCTAAATGAATTCGTGCCATATAAGCCTCTAATTGCGCTATGAATTGAATTTCTGCTTATATCTAAAGCGTCTAAAGAAAACATATTATCAGGAATCTTGTTTTCCAGTAAATAGATGACAATTGAATAGGGTTCTTCTCCTGTTGAGCAGGGAACGCTTAAAATATTTATCTTTTTATAATTGTTATGAGATAACCACTCATCACGAATAAATTTTACCAGATAATTGAAAGGTTCTATGTTTCTAAAAAAATAGGTTTCAGGTACGACAATGCCCTCAATCAGTTCGTAGAATTCATTCTGGTTAGTGGTCAGTAAATCAAGATATTGTCTTTTATCTTTTATTGAAGTGAGGCTCATCCTTTTTTTTAAGACTTTTTCATATCTTTTCGTGCCGGATAATTCAATTACCAGCCCGGATTTTTTTTCAATAAAAGACTTTATTCTATCATTACTTGAACAAATCGGCATTGATTCAATCCCTTTAACACATAGTTGGATTATAGATTATCAAACAGCATTTTTTTCAAGGGTTCGTTTATCAGTTTATCAATATGCACAAGCTGAATAATTTCATCATTTTCGGTGACTATATCACCCGCATAATGCGCGGCTTCAATTTTAATCCCGGATGGAACAAGTCTATCCTCACTAACAGACACTATATCAATTATTTCCTCAGCTATAATTCCAAAAGTACAAGTCTTGGAATTATCAGAAAATTCAACAATTATAATACGGGTACCGAGACAATTAGCTGACAGGTATCCGGCAATTAAGGAACATAGATCAATCACAGGAATGACATGTCCTCGATAGTTGAACATACCGGCAACAAAATTAGGCGCTTTGTGTATCTCTCTTAAGTTAATGCGCGGTATGATCTCAATTATCTGATCTGAATTTAAGGCATATTTGTTTTTTCCCACCTTAAAGGGAACAAGAAGCATATTACTGACTCACTTTAAATTTTGAAACTTCACTCTGCAATCCATTGGCCGCATCATTTAACTGGTCAGTTGCATTATTAAACTCAGTTAAGGAATCAGAAGTTTGAGAAATTGCTTCATTTAACTGAGTCATGGTTTCAGTTATCTGCTGTGCGCTCTGTGACTGAAACTGCATTCCATCATTTACCTGATCAAACCTTGGGGTTAAATCCTTAACCTGTTCAATTATCAACTCAAGCTGATGACTCACATTTGCGGTATTTTCAACTCCCTGCTTAACTTCTGAAGAGAACTTTTCCATCTCCATGACGCCTGATGTTACTGCGGTCTGCATTTCTTTGACCATATTTTCGATATCAAGTGTTGATACCGCTGTTTGATCAGCAAGCCTTCTTATTTCCCTTGCAACAACAGAAAAGCCAATACCATATTCACCCGCTTTTTCAGCTTCAATCGCAGCATTAAGAGAAAGTAAATTTGTCTGGTCTGCAACCTTATTAATGGTAACGATGACACTGTCTATATTATTTGTTTTTTCCTTGATAATAGAAAGCTTGGATGATATTGAGGTTGTTGCGTCCATTAACTGCATTATAGCGCTTTCCATTAATACAAGGTCCTTTTTGCCTTTATCTGCAAGAGTAGTCGTGTCTCCGGCGACCTCGTTTACATCATTCATTGTTTTAACCAGATCTTTTGATGTTGAGGAGATGTTTTCAGATGTTGACAAAACTTCACGGGTAGAAGCCGCCTGTTCAGAAATAGTTGCTTCTAGCTGCCTTGCGGATGCAGCAATCTGTGTTGTTGAAGTTGTTACCTGTATCCCTGATTTCTGTACCTGACCAATAAGTGAATTAAGGTTCTGTGTCATTCCATGTGTGGCAAATAAAAGATGCTGGGTTTCATCACCCTGAATATTATCTTCACAGAGTTCATCATCTTTTAAAATTAAAGCAATGGCTTCTTTTGCCTTATAAAGATTACCTTTCGCAATTTCCTTTGCAATATTAATAATTTCAGAAATAGGTTTTGTAATCTTATTTCCAAGAAGTACCGCAAGAAAAACAGCAACGATAAGGACCAATACACCACCCAGAAAAGCGAAAATAAACTGGCTGTTAAGAGCAGCTTCGGTTTCTCTCTTAACATCATAAAAATCATCTGCATACATGCCTACACCAATCACCCAGTCCCAAGGTTGAAAATACTGAATGGCGGCAATTTTATTACGCGTTTTTTTTTCGCCCAGATTTTTCCAGGGATAAGTCATAAAGCCGACCTCTTCTCCTTTTAAGGTTAAAGCTTTATTTATTATTGCCTTAATAAAATATCTGCCGTCGCTGTCAACTGAATTTAATATATCTTCACCATCACGAATGCCATCTTTTGAAATAATATAATGCCCACGGTGACTGCCCTTTCCGCCAAGCACATAAACATACCCATTTTTACCAACACTCATATTATAAATTGCTTTTCTTAAACTTTTAACAGCCTCTTGTTTAATACCAACATACAGGATGCCAACAACTTCTTCCTTCTTGTCTATAATAGGTTCATATGCTGTGATGTACCAGGTATTAACAACATAAGCTCTGCCATAATATGTTTTACCCTGAAGCACAGTTGATACAACCGGATTTTCTTCTCCGTCAGGATTAACAGCCGGTATAAAAGTTCCAATGGCTCTGCTCTTATCGAGATTCTCAACATTTGTAGCTATCCTCAACATATCGTTATTTTCCATTCTCTGAAAAACAGTGCATGTTCCGCCAACCAGTTCTTTTACTTCATCCACGAGAGGTGTTTGTATATTAAAATCACTGTTAATACCGAACCATAATTTTCCGAGCATCATTTTATTTAGAGAAACTTCAACGAGCTCTTTATTATACTGATTTACGGCTTTCCATTTAACCTTATTTTCAGTAAAGGATATGCCTCCCTTTACATCCAGCATTTTTCTTGCAACCTTGAGACTGTAATTAACCTGCTGCTTTATAAGATCATTTGTTGTATTGCACAGCCCCCTTACATCACTGGCAATCTGTGCGATATTATCATTTGAAAGAACATTCATCTCTCTAGTCACAATATTGCTAATTCTCCAGTTTAGGATACCAGCAATTATAAGCATGGTTAGAACCGGAAGAATTGCCGCAATAAAAACCAGCCCGATTATCTTTCCTTTCAGCATTACTTTCATTTATAAACCTCCTGATTTATTAAAAATACTAAAGTGATTATTTATTATTTATTATTATAAATTAACACAAATTTAGTGTCAAATTAAATAAATCTAAAATTTTACAAAGAAACATTCAGAATATTCAGTTAAGTAGAAAGATGTTTTTTTGTTTGACACATATGGCAGTTCATTTATATTCGATAGATCGAAAGTAGAACCAATAAAAATAAAAAGGATAAAAAATGGGCTCAAAACATAAAGAAAGCAGGACAGAACAAATTGAAAAATACCAGCAGCTCCTTGAGAAAAGAATTAATATTCTTGATTAATTAGATTAATTAGGGACACTTCCCTGTTATGTTGACAGGGTCTGAAAAAGCATATAGAAATTATCTATGCCACGAATAGCCCGTATAACAGCAATAAAATATCCCCATCATATTACACAGCGAGGAAACAATCGTGAGGAAGTTTTTTTTGATGATGAGGACCGATATTTTTATCTGGATACGCTCAAAAGATATGCTCAGCGTTATAGTTTTGATGTCTGGGCATATTGCCTACTGACGAATCATGTTCATATTCTTGCGGTTCCCGGAATGGAAAATTCTCTATCTCGTGGTATTGGGGGGACAAATCTGGTATACACGCAGTATATCAATCGGAAATATAGCCGTAGTGGAAGACTCTGGCAGAACAGATTTTTTTCGACCATTGTGGATACAAATCGTTACCTCTGGGCAGTAGCAAATTATATTGAACTCAACCCAAAACGGGCAGGAATGGTCCAAAAGGCAGAGACCTATAAATGGTCGAGTTGCCGTGCACATGTATGCGGTGTAGAGGATCAGTAGTTGACTGGCACAGAATGGCTTCAGGCTTCGGAACGGTCAGAGTACAGTAAACTGTTAAAAAAGGAGAATCCAGACGAAACAATGTTGATTAAACAAGCAACATCAACCGGCAGACCTCTTGGCAGTAAGAATTTTGTACAACGTTTAGAGAAGAAACTTGATAGACCGCTTGTCGCAAAGAGGGTGGGTAGACCACCTGTGAGAAAACAATAAATAGGGAAGTGTCCCTAATTAACCTGGGAAGACACATTTGTTGGCTGCTTCTCTGGCTTATTCCAGTATCGGTCCGTCACTGTCTTCCTTTATTTTTTCAAGATAGAAGCGTTTCCCACTAAAACTGCTTTCATTAAATGCGTAGACCGCATAGGGGCTTTCCTGCAAATTGGCATGGGTTAGACGGTCGGTCATACCGAACACAAAGGTCCCGTCGTCTAAAACGGTTGGCCGGGAATAAAAGGCTGAATTAACTTCTCCTTTTGACTTGGCTGTTGAAAGAAAGCCTTTTCCGTTTGTCATATTGAAATATTCTTTATGGTCCATGGTGTTCTCCTTTATTTAAGGTTTTTTAAGCCTTATATAGAATGTTATTGAACAATGCGCAAGGTTCAAATATGTTTTATGTAAATACCCACATAATAGGCTAGCGGAGAGTAAAATTATAGATTAATTAGGGGGATGAAGTTTTTTAAGCAGGGGGGCTGCCGGAAGTGTATCATACGGGGTATCTTAAAGATCAGGAAGAATGAACGGATTTAAATCGAGTCCCATCCGTCAGAAATAATGGGTAAAGGCTGTTTTTGCGCTTCTGTATAAGGCCTTCTGTTTGAAACATCTTCACCCCAAATATTGTCATGTTTAATCAAAAATTCAACAAAGCGGGACCTAAAGTTAAATGCTAGAGTTTAAAAAAGTAGCGGTTTTATTTGGGATAATAACTATCTGATTAAATTTATATTTTTACCTAAACTGAGCGATTGTCACCCAGCCAAAAAAAATGCCGGGGGTTTTCCAAATAAGTTTCTAATGACCCCTGCGAAGCAACTCTCATAACAAAAATATTTAAATTTTTTATCCAGATTTCA